>ERZ857629.1041-NODE-1041-length-33553-cov-9.346767_pt1 | contig 33553 bp, 27 predicted proteins | sample MGYA00519700_ERZ857629 | MGnify/ENA primary metagenome ERZ857629 (study PRJEB31778, sample SAMEA3449351) | human gut metagenome | biome: human gut; feature: human-associated habitat; material: faeces | place: United Kingdom | collected 2010/2012 ... | reverse complement strand
CAGTAGCACAAAAGGCCGATTTTTAGAAAAATGCCTAAAAAGTGATAAAGTCAGGAATAGTGTTCCCCGAATATGAGGTCATAATGGTCAGACTCGGAAACTCAGTTTTTATTATCGGTGCGAATATATCAAAAAAGAGAATACGTTGTAACGATTTAATCGAAAATTTGTCCAAAAATACCAAAAATTCGACCTTTTGACATTAAAATCGACTGAAATCGATCAGAAATGAACCAAAATGAACCAAATTAAGAGCAAAGTGGGCCAAGACATTGACCGTCTATCTGGCGAGGAAGAGATTCCGCGCCGGAAGGGCGGAAGAATAACGGGAGCGCAGGTCGCGGAAGAGGGCGGCAGTCTGACGGGTGAAGCCCGGACCTTTCCAAGTGCTTGTGTTGGTGACCATTATCCAGCATTCGCCGTCCGGATAATACTTTATCAATGCACTCGTTCCAGACAGTGTTCCTGTCCTGGTCCACTCCCCTGTCGGCTTGGTATCATTCCAGCCGAGAGAATAAGTCTGCTCATCGAACCACTGGGTCATATCGGCCACACTTCGGGCGGAGATGATGTCCGGAATTTCCGGCCTGCCGTCAATGGACGCCACGAAACGTGCGAGTTCAGGTACGGAAGTTACCCAGCCGCCTGCTCCGGAAAGTGCTCTGACATCACTGCCCCCATAGCAGCGCTCCACCATATTGCCGCTGTTGTTGTATTCCTCCACCAGACAGGTGTCCGCACCATTGTAGTAACGGACTTCATTCGGAAGCCTGTCCTCGTAATAGTTGCCACCGATATGCATATCGTAGCAGCCTGCCCTGTAAAGCACACTGTCTCTCATAAAGGTCTCATAATCAATGCCTGAGACTTTCTCGACAATCATACTGAGAAGGAGATAGCCGAAGTTGGAATAATACTGGGATGTGCCCGGCGCGAAACGGAGACGACGCTTCAGCTGCGTTTTCATCAATGTCTCATGGTCCGGCGGGGTATCCAGATGGTTCTGCATCATAATAGTCCTCGTGGAAAACATCGGGTCGCCTCCGTAAGACGTGAAACCACCCTTATGACGCAGCAGGTCCTCAACGGTGATCTTGTAGTAGTTCTTGTCCTTTATAACAGAGGTATATAAAGAGTCGTTCAGAATGCCGCTCGGGCCGAAGACGGTATCGGCCAATGTAAGTTTGCCTCTTTCCTGCAGCATCATTATTCCGGTGGCGGTCAGCAGTTTGGAAACAGAAGCTACCCGCATGATATTGGTCGGGGCCATCTTTACACCTGCCTCTTCATCGGCCCAGCCGTAGCCTTTCGCATACAGGAGCGAATCGCCACGCATAATCGCGAGTGAGGTGCCACGCAGACACCATTGACGCATATAGGAAGCGATACGCGCATCCAACCCGGAGAGGGAGGATGTGTCTGACAATTCATTTGACAGGGTCTCATTCAGACAGACAGGCTCAGGCTCGGGCAAATCACTCGCCTTCCCCGTGGAAGACAATGATACACAAAGTCCTACGGTCAATGTCACCAACGCCAATCCTGCTGCTATTCTGAGTTTCCTTCCCGTCATTATTCAGTTTCTCCCTGTACGCCTCCCGGCAAATCATCTATAAGTTTCGCCCTATGGCAAAAGTCAATAATCATATCGGCAGTGCCGTCAATCCCGAGAACCGACGAATCTACGCAGAGGTCATAATTGGAAGCAACGCCCCAGTTGCCGAAAGTGAAGTAATTGTAATAGGTCTCCCTGGTCCTGTCCTTCTTCTGCATCAGTGACTCCGCCTGCTCAGGGGTAATGCCCATACGTTCTGCTATACGCTTGATGCGGACTTCGTCAGAAGCGGATATGAAGACGTCAAGACATGGACGGTCACGGAGGATGTAATCTGCGCAACGGCCGATGAAAATGGCAGAGCCCTTGTCCGCGATGGAGCGTATGACATTGCTCTGGATGACGAACAACTGATTGTCACTCATGTAGTTGTCTGCCGAACCGAAGCGTCCGACATCCACGATGAAACTGGACAATGCGAGGAGATTTCTCTTCTCGTCACTCTTTGCAAACAGTTCTTTGCTGAAGCCGCTCTGCTCCGCTGCCTTGGAAATGAGTTCCTGGTCATAGACAGGGATACCGAGTTTCTTGCCCAAAGCCAAGGCTACCAGTTTTCCGCCACTTCCGAACTGGCGTCCGACATTGATTATCAATTTCTTGTCTTCCATAATCAAGCCTCCTTAAATTTCATTTTACTTCCTAAAATATCCGGGTCGTCACCGTCATTGAGTTTACGGAATTTGCGGAAAAGCGCTGCCAGCAATATGGCAGCCATTATGATGGACAACGTGTCTGCAATCGGAAAACTCATCCAGACTCCTTTGTGCCCGAAGAACACCGGCAGGAAATAAATCAGCGGCACGAGGAAAAGGAGCTGCCGGCACAATGACAGGAAAATGGACTTGTGCACCATGCCCAGACTCTGGAAGAAATTGGTTGTCGCCATCTGGAATCCTACAAGCGGAAAGGCGAGGTTTATCATCCTCAATCCCTTGTTGGCCAATGATTTGAGTTCCGGATCACTGGTGAACAGTGATATCGCGATATCCGGGCAGAGTTCCGAAACTAAAAAGCCGAAGCATGTCACTGACGTGGTACAGATCACGGTAAGTTTGAACACCCGCCTCACTCTGCTGTATTTTCTCGCGCCAAAATTATAGCCTGCGATAGGCTGCATTCCCTGGTTGAAACCCATATTGATCATAATGAACAGGAACGAGATACGGTTCACGATTCCGTACGCACCGATGGCAAGGTCTCCTCCGTATTTGAGCAGCTGCTGATTGATGAAGAGGGTGACGATGCAGGCCGCCGAGTTCATCAGGAACGGGCCCATGCCTATGGTCAATGAATCTTTGGCGATTCTCAGATCCAACTTGTAGTCTCTCAGCCGCTTAGGGATGTGGAGATAGTTGCTCTCGTCGAGGAAGTACTTGAATGTGTACAACATTGCCAAGAGCTGGCAGAGCACGGTAGCCAAGGCGGCGCCCTTTATGCCCATATCCAGGACGAATATGAATATCGGGTCCAGGATCGTGTTGGATACGACCGTGAAAATGGTAAGCCCCATCGCCAACTTCGGATTGCCCGAAGCGCGTATCATATTGTTCAATCCGAAATACAGATGTGTGATCACATTGCCTATGAGGATGATCACCATATAGTCCCGTGCGAAAGGCAATGTGTTCTCGCTGGCGCCGAAGAATCCGAGAATAGGGTCCAGAAATGCCAGGGATACCAATGTGAATGACAGACCGATCAGCACATTGAGAACAATTTCATTGACCAGAACCTTGCGGGAAGCTTCGTAGTTGCGCTGGCCGAGCAACATTGACAATATCGTCGATGCTCCGACGCCCACGAGCGTTCCGAGTGCCGTGGAAAGGTTCATGAACGGGAATGTGACAGCAAGGCCTGAGATGGCATACGAGCCGACATCCTTTATATGGCCGATGTAGATGCTGTCGACCATATTATACAGAGAAGATGCAGTCATGGCTATAATAGCCGGGACTGCATACTGCATAAGCAAATCGCGTATTCTCTTATCTCCAAGTTCTGTAGGAACAGTTCCTGAAACAGCCATTCAATTCCTCCTGCTACTCTTTCGGTTTATCGACGATTTCGATTTCAAATACGAGCGGCGCATATGCCGGGATGGTGTTTCCGCTTCCGCTGTAGTCATAACCGTATGCGGAGAAGAACATGCCCACGCCTTTCTCGTGCTTGCGCATCTGCCACAGGGTCTTGGAGAATCCGTTGATGACGGAGGAGCCGTCCGATGAGCTGCTTGAATACAACTTTATATCCGTGAAGTTCTCTCCCCAGGAGATTTTCACCGGAGCATATGTACTCGATGAGCTGTAGATATTATAGAACTTGGCGGTGTCCTTGATGGTCGTGTCGAACACCTGCCTGTTCAGCAATCTTCCTGTATAATTTATGTAAATACTTGTGTCAGAAGGGAATGAAACAGTGTCATCCGGAGCTTTCGTCTGCTTGTAGTAGAAGCCCCAGGACAATGAATCGACTCCGCCCAGATACTTCGCGCCGTAGATCTGCATGCTGTCGATCTGGGATTTCAATATGTCCTCAGTGATGCCTGCGAGAGTGAGTTCATATACGGCTGAAGAATTGTCGTTAGAATGCTTGAGATAGTCGGCTGGAGTCTTGTATCTTGTCGTGGTCATGAGCCAGGACGGGATGAGCGCGCGTCTTGTGCCTCCTACCCTCATTCCTTTCAGCATGTCCTCCACGCCGACCGGAAGGCTGTTGCTGTATGTAGGCCATGACGATGTGCCGTAATAATGGGACTTCTCGTATTTGCCGAGCTGCTGTGCGAGCTTCTTACTGTTGGTGGTAGTGATGTTGCCGTCCATGTCCCTTACGGTGCAATGTACCATCACGTATTTCTGCGAGTTGAAGACTTCGCCGTCACCGGCTTTGTCGTCCAATATATATATTCCAAGTTCCGTCTTGGTCGCTTCGGGATGTTTCTGGCTGACCCAGGCCTCCACATAGCGTTCTTCATCTTCGAAAGGCAGAGTCTTCTCCGATTTTGCACAACCGGTAAAAACGAAAGCCGCGGCGAATGCGCTTGCCGCAATGAGTTCTACAATTCTTATATTATTCATTTTCAATATATTATCTATTTAATCATTCGTTATCGACTCTACCCAGATACGATAAACCAAGGCGGAGTTTGCAGGAATCGTGCCTAACTCACGTTTGCCGAAACCATATTTTCCTGAAAAAAGTATATAACATTCCTGACCGGCTTTTACGCCCTCCAGGCCATATTTCAGCCCTTTTACGAAGCCGGACTCGCTGAGTTTCACTGTCTTGACCTCGAAGACCGAGTCGTCGGAGAGTGTCCAGCCGGAGCCTTTGGCCACTTCTTCACTGTTGGTGGCGAACATGTCGGAAGCATTGACAGAAGTGCCGGAAAGCACATATCCCGCATAATGGAATGAGACTGTCCCATTGACGGAAAGGCTGTCGCCATCGCCGGGAACCACCACAAGCCTGGTTACACCTTTATTATATACTACATACGCGGTGTCCACTGACTTCAATGTGGAGTTCACAAAAGACTCTATGTTCTGCTCCTGTCTGGAATACCTCAGTTTCACTTCCTCCTTGGAGCAAGCGAAGACCATGACGAGTGCAATGAGCGCGACCAATAATTTATCTGCTTTCATAATCTCCTGATTTAAAGTACTCTGACGTCACCTTCAGCAGGTATTTCTCAGCCTGCGACGGTGATGATATATCAGCGGGATTCCCGTCATTGGCCTTAAAGAAAAGCCGTCCGCCGGAAGCGTTCTCATGGCCGCCGCCGTGGAAATAGGCTTTCGAGCATCCGACTGCCGAGAAGCCTTTCTTGGACCTGATGGAGACGCGGAAGAAGCCGGCATCATCCTGCTTGAGGAAAATGCTCATCTTCACGGATGCGATGCGGAGCGGCTCGTTCACCAGGCCTTCCGTCTCACCTTCCGATATATTGAATTCTGATGCAATCTCTTCTGTCAGAATCATATACGCCACGCCGTAATCGGTGAGTTTCATATTCTGGTACAGCATATAGCCCCACAGCCGCACGCGTTTTTCGGTTCCGCTCTGGTACAGGTTCGAGAGTATCGCGTCCCTGTCCACGCCGACGCCCAGGAGGGCTGATGCCATGATCAATGTAGAGGGATACACGGAGTTCGCGAAGTTGTTCGTGTCCGTGGTCATTCCGGTCATGAGTGATGTGGCCGATACTGCCGGAACAAGAGACGCATCCGCGTGGATGTCAGGCATTGACATGAGGACATTGAACAGAAGTTCGCAGGCTGAAGAGACCGCCGTCTCGGAGAATACGACATCGAAGGATTCGGCTTCCGGGGCGAGATGATGGTCAATGAGGACCTTCCTGCACCTGGCTGCGCGAAGCATCGGTTCCAGGTCGCCTGTGCGTGAGAAGGAGTTACAGTCCAGACAGAAAATCAGGTCGGTTTCAGCTATGCGTTCACGTGCGGAATCACTGTCAGAGGGCCACTGGAGCACGTTTTTCTCCGGTGTGCCGCTGAGCATGAAGGTCAATGTCTCAGGAAGCGGGTCGGAGTAGATGACCACGGCGTCCTTGCCTCTGGACAGGAGATAGTGCAGCATCGCCAATGTGCTGCCGACCGCATCTCCGTCAGGACGGATATGAGCCACGATGGACACTTTCCCGGCGTCCCGGACCAATGTTTCGAGTCTTTCCACTGCCTTCGTGTCGATATTTACTGTATTTCCGTTCATCTGCCGCTTTCTTATACCTGATTGTTCCGGATGCAAATTTACAAATTATATTGCATTTCATAAATCAATTTCATAACTTTGTCGAGTATGAGAATTTGCGGGCGGCAGTGAAAATCGCCGCTGAAGTTCCAGCCACGTTTATAATTGATATTATAAAACTCAAAACATAAAATGAAAGGAATAGTTAAAAAGATCGTCAGCGTACTGCTGCTCTTTGTTATTGCCGGACTCGTGTATGCATGCATCAAGAGTATTATGGAGCCTATCAATTTCAACAAGCAGAAGGCTTACCGTGAAACTGTCGGTATCCAGAGAATGAAGGATGTCCGCACTCTTCAGGAGGCATTCAAGTCTGTTTCAGGCCACTTTACCGCATCTGCTGACTCCCTCGTGGACTTCTACAAGAACGGCAAGATGGAAGTGATCATGCAGATCGGTTCAAATGACGACTCTCTTGCAGTTGCAACTACAGAGAAACTCAAGAAGTCACGTAGAGGCATCACCCCAGAACAGATGTATGAGCTCTACAAGAAAGGTGAGCACCTCGTATTCTCCATCTCAAGCAAAGTCGATGTGAAGGATACACTTTTCAACACAAGAAACGATTTCAACATTGATTCTCTCAAATACATTCCTTTCTCACAGGGCGACACCATCCAGATGGAGTCCGTCATCAAGGAAGTATCAGGTGTGAAGGTTCCTCTCTTCGAGGCGAGAATGCCTTACAAGTCTCTTCTCAAAGGTCTTGACAACCAGCTCAGAATCAATCTCGATGCTGACCGCAAGGCTATGAACCGCTACGAAGGACTTCAGGTAGGTAGCGTTTCAGCGCCTAACAACAACGCCGGCAACTGGGAGTAGTCCGTCGGGACTCACTCACTTCATATAAGAATATGAGCCAGACGAATAATATAGAAAGCAGAATATCCATTCAAGTAGCCTTGAGTGGATATTCTTTTAAGATACAGGACAATGAGGGTGAACACTCGTCGGGCTGGCTTACGCCTGACAGGATTTTCACGACTCCCGAGTTCCAGAAGAGATATGATGCGGTGAAGATTTCGCTTCTGACACCGAAAGTGGCCTTGATTCCGGAGCAGTTCTTCAATCCGATGGAGCTCAGGCAGATGCTTGGCGACGTGGTCAGACTGGGGGAAAATGATGCCGTCGAGTTTGTCAGGATGCCGGAAAAGGCTTCGGTACTGGTATTCTCGAACAATGTGGGAGAGACATTGTCAAGAATGATTTCCCAGACGGTATTTACTACGGACGGGTATCAGGCAAGGATTCTGCCGGAGATGTACTACATCCTGGAGGCGCTGGACAAGTGCAGTGACTACAACAAGATCGTGGCATCTTACGCTGACGGATATCTGCACCTGGCTGTGGCACAGGGAAAGTCCCTGCAAATCGCAAATACCTTCAGGGCTGTGGATTTCACGACGGCCGAGTACTTCATTTTCAACACATTGAAAAAACTTCAGTTGAATCCTGAGATATCGACCATCTGCTTCAGGACTCCGGTTTCTGACGAGGAGGAAATGTCATTGTACCGATATTTCAAATCAGTGGAACAGATATGAGAATTATAGGTGGTGCGCTGAAGGGCAGGAACATCGTCACTCCTCCTGATTTCAAGGCAAGGCCGACGACTGATTTCGCCAAGGAGGCGCTTTTCAATATTCTCGACAATGAGTTCGAGTTCGAGGGGTTGAGTGTGCTGGACCTGTTCAGCGGCACGGGTTCGATTTCCTATGAGTTCGCGTCACGTGGTGCTGGCCATGTGTGGTCAGTGGAGATGAATATGCAGTATTCCTCTTTTGTCAAGGAGCAGGCCAGGAAGTTAGGGCTTAAGAATCTGACTGCAGTCCATCACAATGTGTTCGATTTCATTCCCATCTGCAGGGAGAAGTTCGACATCGTGTTCGCCGACCCGCCTTATGCATTGGAAGGGCTGGAGACGATTCCTGACAAGGTGCTGGATGCCGGATTGGTATATCCTGAGAGGTATCTGATTCTGGAGCACGGGGACGAGCACTCGTTCAAGGAGCACCCCGCTTTCGTAAAGGAAAAGGTTTACGGCCGCGTCCATTTCAGTTTCTTCGAGCCGATAAATAATCTGCCCAAGTAAATCGTCAGGCACAAGCCAGGCGGGCAGAGTGGGCGGAGCCGGTTAAATGACATTCTTAGGCGGATGCCTCCCGGGTAGAGCTGGACTGCGCCGGTCCTCCCCACTACCGTGGGTCCCCTCCCTTTTCGGGAGCCAATGCCGGCTCCGCCCACTCTGCCCGAGAGTCACTCCAACAATCATGTATAGAACAGAACAGCCCGGAAAGTTCCGGGCTGTATTCTGTCTATATGTAGCTAAGCGCTATAGAACGCTCATAACCGCTTCTGCGATAGAATTGAGCTTGGTATCCACGCTGTCCGCACGGCTTGCAAGAATACAAGGTGCAGTCGTTCCTACGAGCATACCTGCCTGACGCACGCCTGTAGAAAGCTTGGAATTCGTCTTCCAGAACACGTTTGCAGACTCGATGTTAGGGAATACGAGGCAGTCAGCGTCACCTGCTACAGGGCTGACAAGCTTCTTGATCTCAACAGATTCCATGTCGATAGCCACGTCGAGTGCGAGAGGACCGTCAGCGATGCAGCCCTTGATCTGTCCGCGCTCTACCATCTTGGCCAATGCAGCAGCTTCCATACAAGCCGGCATTGAATCGAGAACCTGCTCTGAAGCTGCGACGAACGCAACCTTCGGCTTCGCGATGCCGAATGACTTGGCAACTTTCACGATATAGTTCGTGAGCTTCATCTTCTGACGCAGATCAGGAAGCGGAACCACTGCCATGTCGGTAAGGAATATGAGTTTGTGATAGTTCGGGCTGTCGATTACTCCTACGTGGCTGAGAAGGCCTTTCGGAGGAAGAAGACCGGTCTCCTTGTTAAGAATGGCGCGAAGGAACTTGTCAGTAGAGCAAAGTCCTTTCATGAGGACGTCACCTTCTCCGTCATGAACCATCTGGACTGCCTGTGCAACAGCCTTCAGTTCATCAGGATTGTCCACAATAGTGAATTTCGCTGCGTCGATACCTCTCTTGACGCAAACTTCATTGATAAGAGCGGCGTCACCTACGAGAACGGCTTTGATGAATCCGAGATCCACAGCCTGTGAAGCTGCTTCAATGGTATGCTCGTCCACTGCCCATGCAGCGACCATCGTCTTGCAGACACCTTTTTGCTTGAGTTCTGCAAATACATCTGAGAAACTTGTGATCATATTTTTCCTCTAATTAGTTTTCCTCTTCGCTTTGAACGATGTGCATTGTATCACGTGCAATGACAATCTCTTCGTCAGTGGTGATGAGAGCCACTTTCACCTTGGAATCAGGCAATGAAATTATGGTATCCTCTCCCCATGCGACATTTGCTTCATAGTCGAATTTGAGGCCGAGATATGAGAAGTTCTCACATACTCTGCGACGCAGACGGCTGTTGTGCTCACCGATACCTCCAGTGAAGATGATAAGGTCAACTCCGTTCATGACTGCAGCGAACTGACCGATATACTTGATAATGCCGTAAGTCAGCATTTTGAGTGCAAGCTTGGCTCTCTGGTCGCCTGAATTTGCAAGCGCGTCGAGGTCTCTGGCATCAGAAGAAGCTCCTGAAATTCCGAGGAAGCCTGATTTCTTGTTCATCACCTCGGTCATTTCGTCCGGTGTGAGGTTTTCTTTCTTCATCAGGTACGGAACCACGTTAGGGTCAATGCTGCCGCATCTTGTTCCCATGATGACGCCGTCGAGCGGAGTGAAGCCCATGGAAGTGTCCACTGACTTGCCGTTCACGATGGCCGTAATGGAGCTGCCGTTGCCGATATGGCATGTGATGATCTTGGAATTGTTGATGTCCAGGCCGGCGAACTTGGCGCCTTTCTCAGCCACGAACTGGTGGCTTGTTCCGTGTGCACCGTATTTACGTACTCTGTACTTGGTGTAATCCTCATACGGAAGGCCATACATATATGCGTATGCAGGGATGGTCTGATGGAATGCGGTATCGAAGGTAACTACCTGAGGCACAGAAGGAAGCACGGCCTGAACGGCTCTGATTCCGAGGATGTGCGCAGGGTTGTGGAGCGGTGCGAAGTCGCAGCAGATCTCGATTTTCTTCATCACGTCTTCGTTTACGAGGGCGCTTGATGAGAAATATTCTCCACCATGCACGATTCTGTGTCCTACGGCCTCGATGTCGTCAAGTGATTTGAGGACACCGTGCTCACTGTCGGTAAGTGCCTCGAGCACGAGCTGCATTCCGACTTTGTGGTCAGGAACCGGGAGGTCTTTCACTACCTTCTCTTTACCTGTAGCCGTGTGCTGAAGACAACCCATCTCCAGTCCGATTTTTTCTACGATACCCTTCGCAAGGACATCATAGACGTCATCGTTTTTCATATCAAGGAGCTGATACTTAATCGATGAACTTCCGCAATTGATTACAAGAATTATCATAACTATAGTTTTTGTTTCTATTTTTTCGGATTTGACGCGGCAAAGTTAAAAAGAATTCACTACTTTAGCAAGGAAATGACCTCCAACGGTCGAGTAACTGAGCGCGTACCTATGACAGAAACTGCGGACATAAAGCCACTTGCATTGGCATTTACCTTCGGGGCGGCATCCGGACTGCTCCTGAGCCGTATTTCCATGCAAACCGCATACATTTCCTCCGCCACTTCCCTACTGGTCGCATTGACATTGACAGTCATCACTTCTGCGGACCGCCGGCAGGCGGAAATCCTGCTGCTGTTCCTGACGGCAGGCGTTTTCTGCGCCGCGACATCGACATTGACAAGTATCGGGGCTGTCGCCGGAAAACCGCTTTTCGCGGGCCTTGCGGCTAATTTCAGGTCAATGATTTCGTCAATTCCGTTTCCGCACGAGGGGACTGCGCCTCTTGTCAATGCCCTGCTGACGGGTGACAGGTCTTCGCTGGACGACAGCGTCATGAACAGTTTCCGTGACAGCGGGGCGTCACACATCCTCGCACTGTCGGGGCTGCATCTCGGAATCATCTACGGCATCCTGCTTAAGGTGACTTCCATTTTCGGAAAGCATCCCACGGTAAAGGCCATCAGGAGCCTGATTATCATATCGTTATGCGGGATATACACTTTGGCTACCGGGGCGAGTCCGTCGCTTGTGAGGGCTTTCCTTTTCATCCTTGTCAATGAGACTGCACGTCTGACTCACCGCAGCAACAATCCGCTCCGTGTGTATTGTGCTGCACTTTTCATCCAGACGGCCATCAATCCCCAGGTGATCAGTTCGACCGGGTTCCAGCTTTCCTACCTGGCGATGGCAGGCATCTTCCTGCTGTATCCTGCATTGAGAAAATGGTATCCGCAGGAGGAGGCCGCTGGCGACATGCTTATCGAAAATGGCGCCGGCCTAACAGAAAGTGACGGGCTGGAGGGCGTGATGATCGACAAGGGCTGCTGCCGCGCGAGGCGTTGCTGGACTTCGTGGATGAAAACAACAGTGTCGGCCGCACCGCGCAAGATTTGGGATGCGGCTGCGCTGACGATTTCGTGCCAGGTATTCACCGGGCCTCTCGCCTGGTGGAAATTCGGAACTTTTCCGAAGTACTTTCTGCTGACGAATCTGCTGTCCCTGCCATTGACAAGTGCAGTCATGTTATTGTCTGTCAGCACTTCAGTCCTGTTCGCCATAGGCATCTGCCCGGACTTTCTCATCTCACTTACCGACAGCAGCGCGTCCCTGCTTCTTTTCATCATGAAGGTCATCTCCAGTATGTAGGGGCGGGGAAGGCAACTTCGTCCGTGAGAACCCGCCTTTCGCCGGACAAGTTGTCATTTTGAGTCACTTGTCCGTGAAAACCAGCCTTCCACCGGACAAGTTGGTCATTTGAGTCACTTGTCCGTGAAAACCAGCCTTCCACCGGACAAAGTCGTTGATTCGTCGCACTTGTCCGTGAGAACCCGCCTTTCGCCGGACAAGTTGCGGATTCGTCGCATTCGTCCGTGAGAACCCGCCTTTCACCGGACAAGTTGCGGATTACAACGTGCGCAAAAAAAAGGACGGCAACCGGAATCTCTCCGATTGCCATCCATAGTCTTTAAAGCTTTTATAACAGTAAGCGATTATTTGCTTGCCTCTACAGAAACTTTTCTGAATTCTTTAAAATCCTTCATAAGAGCAAGAGCAGCTTTACGTGCGCGAGCACCAGCAGCCTTATTGCCTTTCTCTACCTGAGCGTCTGCATTAGCAACGAATTCCTCGTACTCAGCTTTGATTTTCTCAACAAGTTCTTTCATTGTTACTATAGTTATTTGTTAAACATTAAGTTGCTTGATTTTGGTAATCCTTTGCAATTTATGTAAAAATCCTGAAAATGCAAGCAATTATTTAACTTTTTACAACGATTAACCCCGTACGAAACTATTTTTTAGCAGTATTGAAGCAATTCATGGCCCTGTCGATGCCGATTGTCACAAACGCCTTGACGCCATCTATGACAGAGTCACATATTTCAGGCATTTTCTCTTTCTCCTCTGCGGACATCGGACCTATCACGAAATCCACCTGTCTGCCTTTCTGGAAATCATTGCCAATGCCGATCCTGATTCTCGGATACTCCTGCGTCTCGAGGAGTTCCTGGATGTTCTTGAGTCCGTTGTGGCCGCCGTCGCTCCCCTTCTTGCGCATTCTCAATGTGCCGAAAGGAAGATTCAGGTCATCGCAGATCACGATGACGTTCTCCAGCGGAAGTTTCAGTTTATTGACCCAATATCGAACGGCATTGCCGCTGAGGTTCATATATGTGGAGGGCTTGAGGAGGGTGATGTCCCGACCTTTGAATGACACTTCGGCCACGTCTCCATAGCGCTGGGTTGTGAAAGTGGCACCTGCGGCTGAAGCCCATGCATCCAGCACCATAAATCCTACGTTGTGGCGCGTGTCCGCATACTCCGCGCCGATATTTCCAAGTCCTACTACAAGGTAATTCATACTCGTTCTCCGATTCTGTCCGCAGAAAGTTTCGCTTTGTCTGCGGTTATTGTCATTTCGTCGCGCACCAGGAAAAGTCCCCGCCTACCAAGAAAACAGGACGGACCGGAAAGTCGATTCCGCCCCGTCCTGTAAAGTTTATAACTGCACGATTATGCCTCAGCTGGAGCCTCAGCTGCCGGAGCTGCCGGAGCTTCTGCGTGATGTACGCCTTCCTCCATAGCCGCGTCAAGAGCTTCCTCATACTCGATGTGAGCTGCAACCTGACGTGAAGACTTGACTGTGCAGATGATAGTTCCCTTAGGAGAAACTACATTGACATTCTCATACTTGAGGTCACCTGCTACGATTCTCTTGCCGATCTGGAGTTTGTCGATGTTGATGACAAGCTCATCAGGAAGGTCCTTCATAAGAGCGCTGACTTTCAGTTCACGAACCAGCTTGTAGAACTTACCACCGGCACGTACACCGACTGCATGACCAGTGATGGTGATAGGAACCATGATGGAAATAGGTTTCTCCTCATTGACAGCGAGGAAATCTGCGTGAAGGCAGTTGTCTTTTACCGGGTGATACTGAAGCTCGTGGATAACTGCATTGTATTTCTGGCCGTTGCTGAGCTCGAGGTCAACGATGTAAGATGCAGGAGTGTCGGTAAGACCTTTGAGATCTTTTTCAGTAACTGTGAAGAGAATGTTCTCTACACCTGAACCATAGATGTTGCAAGGTACGAGACCCTGTTTGCGGTACTCTTTGATGACCGCCTTGTTGCCGACCTCACGGACCTGGCCTTTCAATACGAAATGTTTCATTTCTTTAATTTGTTTAAAATGTGTTACTCAGTCTTGGTCCGGATGCCCGGACTAGACCCCATTGCACCAAAAGCTACTGCTTTTTCGCGGACCTTTCTTCAAAGGCCCAAAATGCGGCGCAAATATAGTGAATTTTCCGCAAATAAAAAATTGGCGTGAAGTTTTTTAAAGAAAGTAATCATAAAAAAATTACTATCTTTGGAGATGTGTAAAGTTTTGGACTATGGAGACGACGATTAGAAGATTCCCGATTGGGATACAGACATTTGACAAAATCATTGAGGACAATTACCTGTATATCGACAAAACCGGATATATTGATGAAATTGCCAATAAATACCAGTACGTTTTCCTGAGCCGACCGCGCAGGTTCGGAAAGTCGTTGCTGTCTTCTACTTTCCATTGCTATTTCGAGGGTCGGAAGGAACTTTTCGAGGGGTTGAAAGCGGGCGAGGTGAAGAAGGAATGGACGAAACATCCGGTTTTTCATTTCGACATGTCCACGGCCAAACATTTGGATGAGGAGCAGCTGGTACGCACTCTCGGATATAAACTGGAAGGGTATGAGGCCATTTATGGAAAGCTCCCGAATGTGGATGAAGTCGATGTAAATGCGCGACTGGAATTCCTGATCAAAGCAGCTTTCGAGCAGACCGGGCAGCAAGCCGTCATCATCATTGACGAATATGACGCACCTCTGTTGGACGTGATGAACGACAAGGGCAAGTTACCGGTTCTCAGGCAGATAATGAGGAATTTCTACAGCCCGATAAAGAGCCTTGACCCGTATCTGCGGTTCGTTTTCCTTACCGGAATCAACAAGTTCGCACAACTCAGCATTTTCAGTGAATTGAACAATCTCCAGAACATCTCCATGATGCCGGAATACTCTGCATTGTGCGGAATCTCGCAGACCGAGCTGGAAAACAATATGCAGAATGAAGTCCAGGCACTGGCTGACAAACAGAAAGTTAGCTACGAGGATGCACTTGCATTGCTGAAAGCAAATTACGACGGCTATCATTTCTGCGAAGAGTCAGAGGATATCTACAATCCGTTCAGTCTCATCAAGTCATTGAACGAAAAGCGATTCGGCAGTTACTGGTTTGACACCGGCACCCCGACTTACCTCATTGAAAGACTACGGAAAAACCCTATCGACGAGACTACGCTGGACAATATCCCGCTAGTTCCGCAATCGGATTTTGACGTCTCGCCGGAGATTTCGGAGAATTCATTGCCAATGCTTTATCAGACCGGTTACCTGACCATCAAGTCATACGACGAGAGGATGCAGCTCTACACGCTCGGATATCCGAACAAGGAAGTCAAGATCGGTTTCACGAGAGGACTTTTGGGAGAGTACCCAAGCAAGACCGGCACCGCGTCCGGATTCGTGGCTCATTTCTATGCAGCAATGGACTCGCAGGACATTGACCTGGCTATGGAGAAGCTGCAGGCGTACCTTGCCGGGATACCGAACGACTTAGAAAACAAGACTGAAAAACATTATCAGACAATTATTTACCTGATTTTCTCGTTGCTTGGTTTCTATATCCGCACGGAAGTGAAATCCGCCATCGGCAGGGCCGATGCAGTCTGTTACACGGATAACTGCATCTATGTCTTCGAATTCAAGGTGGACGGTTCGGCTGAGGACGCGCTCAAGCAGATTGATGACAAGGGCTATATGCTTCCTTACAAATTCGAGGAAGGCAAGAACCTCGTCAAAGTCGGCGTGAACATTTCCTCGCAGACCCGCACCGTCGAGAAGTGGATAGCGAGGTAACGCTACAGCTCCAGCACGGCAGGCTTCAGGCCTTTAGCATTGACCTTCAATAGGATCGGGCCTTCGGCGTCGGCGTGGGAGCGGACTATTACGGTCAGCTTGCCGGCGAAGAGGTGCATGTGCGGGAGATGGAAAAGTTCGAGCGAGCACGGGTCACCGTTGGCGATGGCGCGGAACTCGCCGGCACCGGACACTGAGGCGAATACTTCGCGCGTGTCGGTAGGTACGGTATTGCCATCCTTATCCACCACACTTACAGTCACATACGCCAGATCTTCCCCGTCTCGAGCGATGGAATCCCTGTCACATTCCAGACGAAGAGCATACGGCTTGCCGGCAGTACGGACAGACTCCGAAGCAGCGACATTGCCATTTGCATCATAGGCCACGACGCGGAGCTCACCTTTCCGGTAAACCACGTCATTCCACATCAGACGATAACGTCCCTCAACCGCCTCACCCTGAAGACCTTCGCAAGGCGCGGACGGCGACGCTTTGGAACGACGACCCTGAGAAACGCCATTGACAAACAGCTCGGCCTCAGGCCATGAAGTATAGACGTAAACCGGCGTTACCTGCCCGTCTCGTCCAGGCCAGGTCCAATGCGGAACTATATGAAGCGTAGGACTTTCCGTATTCCAGACGCTGCGGTAAAGCCAATATCTGTCCTTCGGAATGGAGGCCAGGTCAATGATTCCGAACATGGAACTGTGGTTCGGCCATGCATCAGTATCGTAAGGGCTCGGCTCGCCCAGATAATCGAAACCGGTCCAGACGAACTGTCCCATTGTCCAAGGATAATCCTCGGCAAGGGCGAAGTCCACATCCGGGATATTCGACCAGTTGCAGGCTTCCATATCGTAGCCCGAGGACTGATGGTCAGGATGCATCACGCTGAATGCCTTCTCCACCGGAAAATGATATGTGCCCCTCGAACTGACGGTAGATGCCGTTTCAGAACCGAGCACCAGTCCCTGAGGCAACTGTTCGTAACAATCCTTGTAACGGAAAGTGCGGTAATTGATCCCCGGGATGTCCAGCTGGGCCGCAAACCCGTTGGAAAGCACGCAATTGACCTGGTCCATGCCGCAAGTGACAGGCCTCGTCGGATTCCTCCCTGTGGCAGATGGACTGAAGGAACGATGCCGTCTTGTATCCTTCGGCAGAGCATTGGGACGGAACCTCATTGCCTATGCTCCACATGATCACTGACGGTGAATTCCTGAAAGCGTGGAGCATGCTTATCATGTCACGCTCTGCCCACTCGTCGAAATAGCGGTGATACCCGTTCTCGCATTTCGCGTCATTCCACTCGTCGAAAGGCTCCACCATCATCATGAAACCCATCTCGTCACAAAGACGGACAAGTTCGGGCGCAGGCATATTGTGCGATGTGCGGACCGCATCACAGCCCATGTCCTTCAGCATTGTCAGCTGATGCCTCAACGCCGGCACACTCACAGCCGCACCGAGAGGCCCCAGGTCATGATGGTTGCAGACGCCCTTGAACTTCCGGTGCTCGCCGTTCAGGTAAAAGCCCTTCTCCGGGATGATCTCGATCGAGCGGACGCCGAAGCGCGTCTCATATTCGTCTGTCACGGTTCCGCCCACCAGGATACGGGTCAATGCCTTATAAAGGTAAGGGTGCTCCGGTGCCCACAGTTTCGGCTCTTTCACCAGGAATTTCTGCACATGGCTGTCGCCTTTATGGTACAATGCCACAGACCGCCTCGATGCCACTTTCTCGCCTTCCGGAGAATAAATATCCGTAATATATTCTATGTCAATGTTTTCCTTGTCTGACTGCAATGCAATTTCGAGTGAGACCGATGCCATATCATTATGCACGGAAGGGGTGGTGACGAATGTTCCCCAGACCGGAATATGGGCATTGGCAGATGTGCAGATCAGGTGGACATTCCTGTAAAGGCCTGCACCCGGATACCATCTGGAAGAAAAAGGAAGATTCTCCAGCCTGACAGCCAGGACATTGGATCCGGACTTGTTCAGATACGGGGTGACGTCGCAGTGGAACGGGCTGTAGCCATAAGGCCAGAAGCAGACCTCATGGCCATTGACATAGACCCGCGCCTCGCTCATCGCGCCGTCGAACAGCAGTTCCGCTTTCAGTCCGTCCGGGACATTGAACTCGGTCCTGTACCAGCCCACGCCCACATATGGCAAACCGCCGGTGCGACCGGTCTTGAGCGATGCCTTCGTTTCCATATTCTGCACTATCTGCACGTGCTGAAGGTCATTTTCAATGCTGAAAGGCCCGGTTATGGCCCAGTCATGCGGCACGCTCACGCTTTCCCATCCGGAGTCGTCATAAACCGGCATGAAAGCCCCGTCGGCCTCTCCGCGATGGAACCGCCACCCGTCCTTCAGGCAGGTATCTGTCCTCGCAGATGATGAAGGAGTTGGAGTGTTTGGCGAACTTGAAGACAGCAAAGTGCCCGAAGAGAGTTCACCGGCATTGCTCCCTGGCATTGAAGCGACTGAAGCACAAAGAAGTGCTGCCAGACATGAAAAAATCTTATTCAACATGTTATATCTTCCGTTATTAACTGACACTATTTCAAATATCGACAAAGATATAACACTCTCCGGTATTTCTCAACTTGGCGGGCTTAGTAATACTCAAAAAAAACGCTCGGCGGCAAGGAACCGCTCGGCTCTGGCATCATCAGATGCCGGGTCGGAGCTGGCGGGCAGGGAAGCCTTTGCGGGGATAGCACGTGCGGCAGCAAGAAGCCCCCGCGAGGACCAGGCCCTCCTGCTTCGCAGGCGTCTCCCTCTAGTGCCGAGGGCGGCAAGTCCTCACGGGGGCAACCTTGCTGCCAGCCACATGTAGCGCAACCTACAAATAGCTGAATATCAATCATTTAACTGAAATCAGAGTTGGAATTTTGGCAACTCTGAAAACACCTAAAACACTGACACATAGTTAATTACGCGCTGCGCACACCATTCAACATCGGTAAACTTTTTCAGGACTGGGCAAGCGAAAAAGCACAGTCCGAAGGATTGACAGGGCATCATCAGATGCCGGCCGAAGAACAGCGAAGCGGTGGCCATGCGCTCTGGTGCGCACGGAGGCCTGATATGCCCCCTTGAAAAGGGGGTTGGGGGGATTGAGACAAGTCATCAGATGCCGGGCCGGAGCTGGCGGGCAGGGAAGCCGGGCGGTGATGGAAAGCCCGGAGGCCTGATGTGCCCCCTTGAAAAGGGGGATAGGGGGATTGAGACAAGCGGGTCCGGGTATTTGCGACAGCAAATACGTGGAGGACGCAAAGGCCGCGCGGAGCGTCATGGTTTGGGACAGAGTCCCAATAAAATAACAAGGTTGGGGGGATTGAGACGGTCATCAGAGCCTCAGGAGGCCTTTGTCAATGATAATGAAACGGTGGAGGCAGAGGCGCTTGAGGATGCCGAAGCGGGGGTGACCGTGACGGTGGCGGTGCCTCGGTATGTTACGGTGCCTCGGGAGTCGGTAACAGAGCAGGAGGCTGCATCAGAGCTGCATGAAGCGTCAGAGCTGGAGGAAGCGAGGGAGCGGACTATGACTTGAGCACAGCCGTTGAACGGTCTGATTGTCATGGTGTTGCCGACAGGGCGCTCTACATCTTTGAATCCAGGATCGCCATTACCCCAGCCGAGGAAGACTGCGTTATCGACTTTGACTTTCAGCTCTGTTTCAGGGCTGTAGATATCGATTATCACGACATCCTGTCCGTCTGATTTGAGGGTGGTCTTTGACGGAACCAGTCTTGTCTTATCATATACGGCCGGGAACACATCCTCGCAGACTTTCCGGCCTGAGCGGTATCCTACGGCACGATATGTCACAGCAGAAGTTCCGGAGACGCTCGACGCCAATCCACGTACAGGCCCTGCGGCGCCACCTACAACTGAGTGCTCAGCAGAAGACCAAGAGCCAGAAGAGACAGCAGCGCGACCTGCAGAGGAGGCAGACGCCAGAGTTCCGGCAGCGGAAGAGACTGCTGCACTATCAGTAGAGGAGCCAGCAGCAGAAGTTCCAGGGCCAGAAGGCCTTGCGGGGCCACCTGCAACCGAGTGTTCAGCAGAAGCTCCAGGGCCAGAAGAGACAGCAGCGCCACCAGCAGAGGAAACTTTCCAGACGAGGTGACCGTCGTGTGGCATTTTCCGGTGGCCGAGGCTTTTTCCAGACTCGTACAGGCGGACTTCATCACAATTCGAATACACCCAGACCTCACCGCCATACGGGCCGCAGATGTGCACTGACGGCTCATTCTTCCATGCGGCCTTCAGGTAGAACGCCTCGTCCTTGGGGAAACCGCAATAGTCGAAAATACCGAACTGAGAACCAGTAGCAGGCCATTTCATCGGATTAGGCTCGCCACGGTAATCGAAACCCGTCCAGTAGAACAGGCCCAGACCCCATGGCCTTGCCTTGTAGAACTTCCATCCGTATTCAATGACATTGACCCGGCCAAGTGTATCAATCCTGTTCAGCGGCACCATCCAGCCCTTTTCCGGAACCGTCCGGTAAACACCTCTTGTTCCTGCTCCGGACGTCTCTTCCGTGCCCACGACACATTTCTCCGGATATAGCCTATGATATTCATCCACAGGGTTTTGCACAATGTAATTATAGCCGAACACATCCACGCCCTTCACCAGGTCAGGCCCGCCGGCATTGCCATAGGTAGAAGGCCTGGTCCTGTCCATTCCGTGCACAGCCTCGCTCATCCTCCGCGCTATTTCCACACCCTTTTCACCATGTTCCACAGCCCACTCCTCATTGCCCACACTCCACAAAATCACAGACGGGTGGTTCCTGTCCCGGTCGATCATATTGCGCAGCTGACGGAGCTGCTCCTGATTCACGCCGAACTGCCTGTTCTCATCAATCACCAGCACGCCCATCTCATCACAAAGGTCAAGCATTGACACGGAAGCGCAGTTATGGGAAGTGCGGACAGCATTGAACCCATACTCCTGCAGCCGCGAAATCCTATATCTCCAGAGCTCATCAGGGACGGCAACCCCGACTCCGGCATGGTCCAGATGCATATTCGCGCCGCGCAGCTTGACAGCCTCCCCATTGAGCAGCAGCCCCTTCTCCGGAGAGAACTCGAGCGTCCGCACACCGAACCGCCTCGTCACCACATCAGAAAGTTCGCCATCATAGAAAAGCCTGACTGTCAATGTATAAAGATATGGAGAGTCAATGCTCCAGCGACGTTCCGCCCTCTCTACTCGCCTACCTTCCGCATCACGGATTTCGATTTCACGGGTAACCTTATTCCTGTTTACAGCGGCGTCCGCCAGAATATAGTCGAAGTCAATGCAGGATTCATCCACATACACGTCCGCTGTCCCGTCAGAGACAGTCCAGATGGAGCCGCCCGTCTTTTTCTGACTGATTTTCAATGAATAATGCTTCATGGACACAGGCCCGGACTTGTACAGCCTCACATTGCGGTAAATTCCGGCTCCCTCGTAATACCAGCCTTCCTCCAAAGACGCGTCGCACCGGACTGTAATGACATTGTCCCCGCCGTAATTCAGATATGGAGTCAATGTATAGACACTTGACGCATAACCGCTTCGTTCACCGCCGAGATAGAAGCCGTTGCAGAATACTTCGCTGTCACGATATATGCCCTCAAACTCTATAAAAAACTGCTTTCCCTTATCTTCTGCCGGGATTTCCATATGTTTGCGGTACCAGCCGACCGAGTTTTCCGGATACTTCCAGCCGATGCATTTGTAGCCATGCGAATGACTCGCTTCCGGACTGTACGGAAGGTCCACAGCCCAGTCGTGAGGCAGACTGACTTTCTGCCATGAAGAATCGTCGAACTCCGGCATTATCGGAGCATGACTGTGATTGGAGGACTGCGCCTTGCAGATATACGTAAAGTATTCTGTACCATGCGTATAGTCCAGTTCCTTGGACGTCGCATTCCCCATCGCGAAGGTCCAGTCATTATTGATGACCACTCCCCCGAACTTTTCCCCGCCGGTTTCGGCAGCAAAAGAATACCGGACAATGCAGAGTGCACAAATCAATGTTGCAAATACTTGTTTCATCAGCAATCACATTTTTCAGGCAGCACAAAACCCGAGCTAAAGATCAAGTGTCAGTTTATGATAACCCGGTTCGTATTTTATGAACTCGGACTTTCCTGTAGCGGAATTATTGACAGTCAGATCATAGACGGCATCCCTGAAACGGCGGACAATATGATATTGCCCCACAGAAGCAGGAAGTCCCGGCTTCAGCAGCAGGCCGTCATATTCAGGGAACACGCCCAAAAGATATTCCGAAGCAGTCAGCCAGTTCCACGCGGCCGTACCGGTGAGCCAGCTGTTCTTGCCCTCGCCAGGCTTGGCGGCATCCTTGCCGGCCACCATTTGGCAATACACATAAGGCTCCACCTTGCGCAGAGTCTGGTCCTGCACAAACGCAGGAGAAATCTTGCAATAATGACTCCACGCATCTTCATAGCGCCCGGCAAGAGTCTCGGCAATAATTACCCACGGATTGTTGTGGCAGAATATCCCGGCATTCTCCTTATAACCCTGCGGATAAGATGAAATCTCACCGTATTCCTTATAATACTTAGTATATGCCGGATTCAGAAGGACAATGCCATGCTCCGAATCCAAGTATTTCTTCACCGAATCCAATGCCTTGTCACACAACCCCTTGTCTTCACCTATACGGGCCATTGAGCACCAGCCCTGGCTCTCGATGAATATTTTTCCCTCTTCATTTTCAGAAGAGCCTATCTTGTTCCCGAAGAAATCATAGGCACGCAGGAACCACTCCCCGTCCCAGCCGTATTTCTCCACAGAACTGCTCATCCGCCTTACCCATTTTGCTATCTCGACAGATGTCCTGCCCTCCTGCTGTACAGGGACATGTCCCGGATGCCGCTCCAGATAGTCCAGCAGCTTCACGAACTCATTTCCGACGAACACATAGAGTCCGGCTATCATAAGCGACTCCGCCTTGCTTCCATGTGAGCGGTTTTCAGTAGTCTGGAACGAGTCATCAGGATTGTCTGAGAAACAGTTCAGGTTCAGGCAGTCATTCCAGTCCGCGCGACCGATGAGCGGAAGCCCGTGAGGGCCTAGATTCCGGTTCGTATATTCAAAACTGATGAACAGATGGTCAAGAAGCGATTTTTCGCTGCCCGGAGCATTGTCAAACGGTATTTTCTCATTAAGAATCGAGAAATCCCCAGTCTCCTTCAGATATGCCACTGTCCCGAAAATCAGCCAGAGCGGATCATCATTGAAGCCGCCACCTATGTCATTGTTGCCGCGCTTGGTAAGTGGCTGATACTGATGATAACAGCCGCCGTCCGGGAACTGGGTGGAGGCTATGTCAATGATTCTCGCCCTCGCCCTGTCCGGTATCTGATGCACAAATCCGACCAGATCCTGTGCTGAGTCCCTGAAGCCCATTCCGCGGCCGATGCCGCTCTCGAAAAAGCTGGCGCTCCGGCTCATATTGAAGGTCACCATACATTGGTACTGGTTCCAGACATTCACCATCCGGTCCAGTTCAGGAACACCGGAAGAGACGCTGAACCTGCCGAGAAGTTCATGCCAATAGTTCTGCAACTCCTCAAATGCCGCGTCCACCTGCCGCTGCGTCATGAACGACGTCAGCATCCGGCGCGCCGGAAGTTTGTTTATCAATGCCGAGCACGAGTTGGTCACAGGGCCGCCGAACGGTGTGTTTTCTGCCAATTTCTCAGACTGGGCCTTCTCACTGGCGGACAACTGCTCCTCGAATTTGTGCTCGTCATCATTTTCCACATAACCGAGCACGAAGACGAGTTCCTTGGTCTCACCAGGGGCCAATGTCACTGAAACACAATGAGATGCAATCGGACTCCAGCCGTGGGCAATCGAGTTTCCCGACTCCGTCGCCAGCACTCTGGCAGGAGCTTCGAAGCCGTTGTAAAGGCCAATGAACGATTCCCTGTCGGTATCATAGCCGGACACAGGAACATTGACACTATAAAAAGCGTAATGACTCCTTCTTTCGCGATACTCTGTCTTGTGATATATCACGCTCCCCTGCACCTCAACCTCGCCAGTCGAGAAATTGCGCTGGAAATTCTCCATATCAGTCGCCGCGTTCCACAGACACCACTCCACGCAGGAGAAGAGTTTGAAATCCTTAGTGACCGCAGAAGTATTTGTCAATGTAACCCTATGAATTTCACAACGTTGTCCCAGCGGAACAAAATACAGGCAACCGACTCTCAGCCCGTCTTTCTCACCAGTAATCCTGGTATAACCCATACCATGACGGCATTCGTAGAAATCCAGCGGGGCCTTGCAAGGTTTCCAGCCCGGACTCCACACAGAACCGCCGTTATTGACATAGAAATACCTTCCTCCGGCATCCATCGGGACGCCGTTGTAGCGGTAACGGGTGATTCTACGGAACTTCGCGTCCCGGCAGAAGCAATAGCCGCCTGCCGTTCCGGAAATCAATGAAAAGAAATCTTCAGTTCCAAGATAATTTATCCACGGCCAGGGTGTGGCCGGATCTGTTATGACAAACTCCAGGGAATCGTCGTCGAAGTGTCCGTACTGTTTCATCAGCGAAAAGGTTTTCCGGGGCATTGCCACCCCGGTCATCCGATAATTATTTTGTCAAGTTTTTATGGATCAATGCCTTAAGTCTCTCCACAGACTCGCCGGTCCTGAGCCCGTCCGGCTCGGTGTGCATGCAGTAGTCCACCAGTCTGTCCACGGTGCTGGTAGCCACGTGCATCCTGGTATCGCAGGAGGCATAGTAGATGAACACCTTGCCGTCCTCGTCTGCTATCCAGCCGTTGGAGAACAGAACGTTCATCACATCGCCCACATATTCCTCTCCTTCAGGAACCATGAGGAAGCCTGCCGGCTCAGCTATCACTCTTGACGGGTCATCCAATGCGGTCATATACATGTAGAGCACATATCTGAGGCCTGATGCGCAGCCACGCACGCCATGAGCAAGGTGAAGCCAGCCGTACTTGGTCTTGATCGGAGCAGGACCTTCACCGTTCTTGAGTTCCTTGATGGTATGGTAATGACGGAAATTGATGATTTTCTCTTCTATTACCTCCGCATTGGTAATGTCATCTATAAGCGCCCAGCCGATGCCGCCGCCTTTTCCGGCATCGATAAATCCGTCCTGAGGACGTGTGTACAGTGCATATTTGCCATTTACGAACTCAGGATGCAGAACCACATTGCGCTGCTGGGACTTGGACTTGAGGTCCGGAAGACGTTCCCAGTTCACAAGGTCTTTGGTTCTGGCGATACCTGCACACGCCACTGCAGAAGACAGGTCTCCCTCCGGTGCGTCAGGGTCTTTACGCTCCACGCAGAAGACACCGTAAATCCAACCGTCCTCGTGGGCGGTCAGCCTCATGTCATAGACATTGACAGCAGGCTCTCCGTACTCCGGCATTGTCACAGGATAGTCCCAGAAGCGGAAATTGTCGATTCCGTTGGGGCTCTCCGCGATGGCGAAGAACGACTTTCTGTCTGCTCCTTCCACTCTTACAGCCAGTACATATTTTCCGTTCCATTTGATGGCTCCGGAGTTGAAGGCGGCGTGGATGCCGAATCTTTCCTCCAGATACGGATTAGTGGTAGGATCGAGGTCATATTTCCAGAACACAGGAGCATGCGCACCCGTGAGAATGGGATTCTTGTATCTTTCATAAACGCCGTTCACATAAACCGGCTCATTCTTTTTAGAAATCAGATTTTCATAATCAGCCTGAAGCTGTTCCAATCTCTCATTGAAATTCATAACTCTAATTATTTAGTTTGCTATTTCAGAAATATCGTCTTGTCATTCTCGTAGAACTCGCGGAAATTGTCGGCATCCGCAGATGACGGATGAGCCGCGAAATAATGTTCCTGCTTGTCCCAGGCATTGCGCCAGGTCAGCACATAAGACACCGGTGCGTCACCTATGGCATCCAGCAGCACGTCAGTCCACCAGCGAGGATAAGGAATGCCCTCGAAACCGGTCTCGGACACTGCAATGACCTTTCCGTGCTCCTTGGCATAACCGGCCATATAATCCAGATCATAAGCGAGTCTTTCCTTATAGTGCCTGTTTGCGGCCTCGATGCACTGGTCCTCAGTCAGGCTCTCATCGCTTCTGTCCACATATTCGTAATGGTCCACACCGAGAATATCCACCATGTCGTCGCCCGGATAGCGGCTGAAATACTGGGTGCTGTCGATTTCCGAGTTCGGAGAATACGCCCACAGGATGTTTCTCAGACCGCGTTCCTTTTCAATATAGTTTCTTGTCAATGCAAAGAGCGTCTTGTACTGCCCGCTTGTGCACAGATTGCCGCCCCACCAGAACCAGCTCCCGATATTCTCGTGCCAAGGCCTGAAAATCAATGGAATAAGGTTGCCGTCAGCATCTTTCATGGTACCGAAAAAGTCTGCGACACGTGAAAGCCACTGCATGAACATTTCGTGATTTGCTCCACCTTCAAGCACTGATTCCACAGCCTTGTCACTGCTGATGTCCCAGGCGTCGCCGCCGGTAAGAGGATTGCGGGCATGCCATGAGAATGTCACGATTCCGCCTCTTTCCACATGAGTTACGGCAGCTCGGCTCATAAGTGAGAAATCCACACCGTCCAGGTTGGCCTTGTCTCCGAGTTCAATGCCGCCGAGGTCAAACCCCACTACGGCAGGATGAGCCCCGCATACCATACGGACGTCAGACCTGTACAGAGAGTCATTCTCCACGTCCTCCACTTTCCAGTCGTGGCCATAGACGAGGGCATCCTGATGAGCGTAATAGAACTTGCCTGATTCCGCAGCCGATCTGAGCGAGTTCAGCAACGATGTAGCGTTCTTGTCGAGTGATCCTGACTTGCAGGTACATCCGGTAATTGCCGTCAATGCAGCCATAACGAGAGCAGTTGTCTTTATAAGTTTCATTGTCTGAATGTATTAGCGTGGAGCATTGTCATACACCGATTTGAGCGTATAGGACTTCTCCGTATTGAACATTGCATTTTTCAGTGCAGGGATGATTTGCGCGCCGTTCGCGATATATTCTCCTGTGGAGTGGTTTATGAATCCGCTGGTTTCGCGTCCGGTATCCATTGCGCCGTTGTCCCAGAGGAACGGTGCAATACCGTAATTTCTGCAGGCTCTGAAGAAGAACTCGAGGTAGTATTTCTGGAATGATGTCTGACGGGAAGTAGGGCGGTTCACGCACCCGCATTCGCCGAAATAGACAGGAATACCGTTGTCAATGTATTTGGTCTTGAGTTTTGCCATCACTTCCACTACCGGCTTCTCATCTGACGGAGCGGGGTTGTTCACTGCGGTATGTCCCCATTCGTCATATTTGGCTTCGAGAGTATAATCATGCGGATCATAACAATGCACAGCCACCAGCAGTTTGCCTTCTGCGGAGTCCTGAGGTAAGACCAGATTTTCGATGGTCAGGTCCGGATTCGTACAGTAACCCGGGATGCCGAGATACCTTGAAGCATTGGCTTAAATTAATTCAATATTATTTCTTTTTTATTCTTAAAATAGTCAAAGAGTTAGGTTCAAAGTTATAACTAAATGAAGAAGAAAAATTATTATACACATTTTCAACAGGTGAAATCTTATATGGTTCCTCGAAAGAATTTTCATCCGTCTTTGAATTTGCTTTTAATTTTATAACACGTCCAACATTATCTACATTTCCATTATTGAGATTTATTTTTGCATTACAAACATTATCAGAAGCATTAACGAATTTAATTACAATCTCATTTGTTTTCTCGTCATAACCTGCCACATAAAATTTTCTGTTTACAGGTGGATTCTTATGTGTAAATATAAGTTCTTTGTCTAAATAATATTCTACAATGCTTTCTTTTATAACAATCTTTACTTTATGCCATTTTTTATCTGTTATATAATCTTTTACCAACTGAGAAATAGGAGAAGAATTATCATTATAAAGTCCTTCTAAAGTTGTAGCTGTATTTCCCCATCCTCCAACATTAAGCATAAATCCTTTCTCTAAATCAGGATTTTTTAGTCCAAAGAAAAATAGAAATCCCTCATTTCCACTTTGTTTATTTACTTCAAACTCTACTATACTATTCTTGCCAACCTTATTAGCATTCCAAATTAAAGCGGTACGATTCTCAATACTTGTTTGACCATAAACACCTTTTTCTTGTTTCCATTCACCACGTTTTACCGTCCATTGTTCCGGATCTTGCATGTCAGCTTTTATAATATTCCCATCGGCATCTTTAATTTTCAAGTTACGAAATTTAACCTGAGTACCCCATGTTCCTAAACCTATATATCCAGGTTCCGTCATTAACGCCTCTAAAGTTTCCTCTGGCTTAATTGTAGCATTTGTCTGAAGATTATATGTGGGCCTATTTGTCGCAAACATCTTTTGAACATAATAAGAGGAACGACCAACCACCTGATTATTAGACATCCATATTAAATTTACCGGCCATGCTCTATCATTTTTATTTTCCAACAAAGGTGCATAAGATGTCATTTTTACTATATCACTATTATATTCAAGACCTGTTAATAAAGCTGCCTCACTTAATGCAGCCAACATATTTCCTCCTCCAACACCTTGATTACAAGAATATTCACCAACATATACATCGTATTTACCCCTTGCGTGATTATCCAACATATGAGCAGTTTTAAAGAAATCTTCAGGCTGCACGTACCAATGAGGATCGACCATTTCAACCTTACGAGCTTCACCTGTTCCATTTAATCCGTAGTTAGAAATCAAAGTCAATTGTGGATATTTAGCTTTTATTGCATCATAAAACATATTATATCGACGATCATATATATCTCCGAAATTCTCATTACCAATTTCAACATAAGCTAAAGGATATGCATCCGGATGCCCTTCTTTTGCACGAACAGCTCCCCATTTTGTATTTACATCTCCTATCGCATATTCAATTGCATCCAAAGCATCCTGTAAAAACTCAGCAGCTTCTTCATCTGTACATACCTGTCCTGTTCGTCCGAAACATGACAATCCCACATTACAAACATACATCGCTTTTGCGCCTAAATCCTCACAGAAATCAAGAAACTCTTTATAACCAAATCCGTAAGTATTTCTATATCCCCACATATCGTACTGTCCTGAACGAGAAGCAGGATCACCCAATGTTTTTTTCCACTCTACACGATTAGATAACGAAACACCTTCTACAATACATCCTCCTGGCCAACGAACAAATGCCGGCTTAAGATTTTCAAGCATAATAGCAACATCTTTTCTCATACCATTTTCTCTACCTTTATAGGTATCCTCAGGAAATAAAGAAACATAGTCAAAGTAATATGTACCATTTGTTGGTAAATCAATAGACAAACGTCCAATAGATGTTGTATCAGAAGCTGTTATGATTGATTTATACTCATGCCATTTTCCGTCCGATTGTATTTTAAGAACTGTCTTTCCCAATTCCTTATCATCTTTTCCTAAAAGTCGAACACTCAAATCGCCATCGCTATTCAAATTTCTCATAAACATACGGAACTTATAATTAGCTCCCTTCTCCAAAGCAATGCCCCAATAGCCTTTATTTAACAAAGAAACACCATTCCCTATGTTTTTAATATCAATTTTCATTTGTGTTGGTGCGCTTTCAAATTCGGGATTTTCTGATACTGTAGAAACACTGACATTAGCATCCCTTTTTTCTACTTCCCACGCCGGATATGGTTCATCATTCCAACGCAAAGGGGCAATTGTAGAAACTTTTTTCCAGTAATTTATTATATTTTTAGGAGGATACAACGCATTATTTTCAACAGTATAACCTTCCGGTATTACCTTCTCTTCAAAACTACGATTCATTAACATTTCTCCATACAATCCGCCATCTCCTGCATGATTAATTTCTTCAAAAAATACGCCATACATTGTTGGAGAAATATCATGTCCATGTGATGATAAATCAACATTAATAGTAGCATCCACATTATCTGCTTTTAAAGTATTTAAGGCAGATAAAGAAAAAAGACTAATTAAAAACAATACAAATTTTCTCATAATAAATCTTTAATTAATACTACTTACTTTTTCACTATACGGAAATTAGCAAACGAATGATCAGCATCTATTGCATCTATAGGTTGGAACGATATTTTAAAAGTAATATTACCTGAAGCAGGCACTTCTTGAGATAATAAATCAGATAATTCCAAACGAACAGTGCACCATTCTCCATAGGTATTGAAGGACTGATTGGCAGATGGGTTCCACTCGAATTTATTAGAATCACTACCCAAAGTTATAGCATATCCGTTACCGTCATTTTCTCCTGTATCTTGAAAAGGATTGTTCAAATTAGAATTAACTTCAAATTTAAACAAATAATCACCCGGATTTGCTGACATTTCTGGTGAAAGATCAAGAGATGCTCCAACTACCCAACAAAAAGCCCATGCTGCAAAACTTTTTTTCACGCGAAAATATGGTCCACAAAGAGCAAGAGGAGCATCACCTGTAGGTTCTGTAACCAAAAAAGAAGGATCCCCCCAATTACCGGAAGCTGACCAATCTTCACATATCAAACATTCTTTTTGTGCATAAGGTACACTTACTTTTTTATAACCATCTACACCGACCCACTCAACATCTATAACTGAATTTGGCTGTGAATCCTCAGGTATATGAATTGTTATACTTTCATCATTAATTTCTGATATTTCAAGTATATTACCATTCATGGAAACCTTTGAAGTTTCTTTAGTTCCAAATCCATGAAGCGCAAAATATGAACCAATTAATTTTACATCTGTTCCTGCAGGTGCCATCTCATTATATAATCCCAATACACTTACGTCTGGAACAATAACCGTAAAATCATACTGTGTTTCACCCAACTCCGTAATATAGTATATCTTGTTTGTAATTTCATTTGGTGCTGTAGATGGCACTGCTAACCAAGCAGAAGAAGCTGTAGCATAAACATTATTCATATCTACCTCAACATCATTCATCAGAATAGATTTAACATTGCTCAGATTTTCTCCCTTAAGCATTAAATATTCACCGAAATTTGCTTCTGTAATAGGCTTCTCGAAACCTGTATCATCTACATAGTAAACAGAATTAATTATTGGTGGACCAAATGATTTTAATCCATCATTATAATCTTCATTATAAGTAACAACATTATTACACGATGCCATTAATATAATTAATGCAATCAATATGTTAAATTTTAAAATATAAGTCTTCATACCTTCTTCATTTATATAATTATGACCGACCAGGATTATTTTCAGTAATAGCACTATTGCCATCTATCTCAGAAACTGGTAACGGCCATAAAAGATGCTTTTCTTCACGATATTTATATATATTGTTTTCATCATATTTTGTTTCTGATCCATCATTATTAACTCCACCGATAGCATTCATTGCATCTAAATAAATACCCCATCTGATTAAGTCCCATCTTCTATCACCCTCCATAGCAAATTCTTTTGCCCGTTCTTCCAATATAGCTGAACGTAATTGTTCTTTTGATGTAATTGCGCCATTACCTGTCGTTTCAGCAAGTTCAGCATTACTTCTTAAACGAACATCATTTAATTTTAAAATTGCTTCACTTGAAACACCTTCACCAAGTTCACATTTAGCTTCAGCATATATTAAAAGGACATCAGCATAACGAATAAACGGCCAATAAGCGTCAGTTCGTTCTATCTGAGGGTCAGAAACATCATCATATTTTGTTGTAAACGATAAAAATCTTGAATCACCAAATGAATATTTATATGTTTTACCATCATTATAAGGAGCAACAGGTGGATAATACTCATCGTTTTCAGTATATCCTTCAGCCATCTTTTTATATTCCTCAGTGCCCGGATAATAACAAGCTGTATTATATACGACCCCATCAGAATACTGATAACGATGCTTTACTCCTTTTGTAATACGATAATCATCACTATCAAACAATTGATACCAATGCCAACGATTACCAATCCACAAACCTGTTCTTATACATCCGGCTCCGTCCTGCTGTCCACTAAAATAAAGATGAATAGTTGTTCCATATTTTTCATCACCACTTACATCAGCCAACATAAACATGTGCTCAATTTTATTATTGAAACTTTTCTTCCATAAATCATCATACGGCAACAAATCATAAGAGCCATATTCTTGTTTAATAATTTTTTCAGCATAATAGGCGGCTTTCGTATAACAATCCTGCCAGCTAAAAACATATCCAGTTACAGCTTTTTTATTTAACTTCTTATTAACCAACGTTGTAGCGACCTTAATGCCATTGCTGTATTGATATGCCTGTCCTGTTCTTATATTTATTTCTGTACCAACAGGCATGGATGCGGAAGCCATCGTCGCATAGACTTTTGCCAATAAAGCAGCTGCGGCACCTTTTGACGCATGCCCCTCGACAAATTCACTATTGTTATTGTCAAACATCAACTCAATAGCACCTTTTTCCGTTTCATTACCTTCCAATAATTTAATAATTTCAGTATATACATCTTTAATGGCAGATCTTGGCTGATTAAGTTCTACACCATCATTCATTACACCAACACTTTGTTCCAATGATATTATAGGAATCTCACCATAAGCACGTGTAAGCATAAAATAAGAGAATGCTCTAATAAAACGCATCTCACCTATAGCGTTATTTTTTATATTCTCATCAGGATTTTTCATTTGGCTTATATAATATTCCGCATAAGATGAACGAAAAATCATATTATAAAAACCCTTCCAGAAAAAATTTATCATTTCCTCACTTTGAAAGTTTCCAGCTCCCATATTGGCAAAAGCCCAATCTGGTCCACTTACATAATCACAATCCATTTCCAAAACCCTTGGGAAATATCCCCATCGTGCCAAATCATCAAGCATTTTACTATATGTACCGGTAACCCACTGTTCTACAGCTTCATCACTATCCCCCACTTGTTCCGGTTTAACGAATGAATATGGCTTCTCTTCCAAAAAATCAGAACAACTTATAAACGTCATTACAATGGACACTACAGCACAAGTTACCAATAAGTTAAATTTTCTACGCAATTCCATACTATATCACTTTTAATATTTACAAAGTTATTTTAACACCTAAAGAATATGTTCTACTACTTGGATATGAATAACAATCCACCCCTCTTCTTGAAGTATCTGTTCCAAACGCATTAACTTCAGGATCAAACCAACTATATCCAGTTATCGTAAAAAGATTTGCTGCAGTTGCATAAATATTAATATTTTTAACACCCTTAAATTTAGGTTTCCAATTATAACCCAAATTCACTGTTTTAAGCTTTAAATATGAACCATCTTCAACATAACGGTTCGAAATTTTCCATTCTCTTTCATATCCAGTCAAAGCCTTAGGCCATGTCGCGTTAGAACTATTTTCCATTGTCCATCTTCCTTCATAAGCAAAAGTCGGTATATTATTAATTTGAATCAGTAGTTGAAAATTAGGAAAATGAACGCAATGGCGAGTTTGCCAAG
>ERZ857629.1038-NODE-1038-length-33575-cov-3.625984_pt1 | contig 33575 bp, 36 predicted proteins | sample MGYA00519700_ERZ857629 | MGnify/ENA primary metagenome ERZ857629 (study PRJEB31778, sample SAMEA3449351) | human gut metagenome | biome: human gut; feature: human-associated habitat; material: faeces | place: United Kingdom | collected 2010/2012 ... | reverse complement strand
TATCGCCAAATGGACGAGTAAAAGCCATCAACTTGCTCATGTTCTATGGAAAGTATTTCTTCCAAGGCGTATCCAGATTTTCTGGATAATCCATGGCAAATACCGCCACCTCATGCCCATGAGCTTTCAACAACTGCTCCAAATTGAGCATATAAATGCAATCACCGCCACGGCGGTAATAAAACTTATTTGCTAATAAAATCTTCATAAAAATGTATTTGTATAGTTCAAACCCTTAACTACTCTTCAATTACAACATTAATTACACCATCAAACACCTTATTGATATAAGTAATAAGGAGCTTCCAGCTTCATTTCATCATAATCTACAACAGACCATCCTTTTCCATCATATTCCAAAGAGATTTTAAACTCACCATCAAGGGTAATATCATTCTTTATCTCTTCTTCAGAATCAAGATAGGCAATGACAGAAATAGAGAAATTGCCCGATACCACCAACAATCCGTCACATTCTACTACATCAAGAATCTCACTGTTTTCAACATCTGAAAATTCTAAATGATGACCTAGTTCGTCAAATTCATCAGCCCCATTGTTGTGATAATAATCATCAATAAAATTATCAATATACCCCAAGTCCCCGACTATCAATACATCTTGATTATCAACAGACTCATTAGATCTAATACTGAGATTTCTAAAAGGTATCCGTAATGTATCTTTTATTGCATTACGTAAACCTTGACAAGTATATGCTGTTTCATCCAATAAATCAATAACACTGCCATTTTCAAATCTCACATCATCTATAATCCATATTTTTTTATCAGAACTTTGCCACAAATCAGATTGTTCTAAAAAAAACCTGACAGTATGAACTTCATTTCCTGGCACATAGCTTACCTGGTCCTTGAAAGGTTCCAGTTCTTTCTGTATAAATGTCAACGAAGAAGCAAAATTAGGACTATCACAAACTTTTGCCACTTCATCAAATATCCAAACGCCCTCTATGTTCTTATTTCTACAATTATCTTCCTTGTCGAAGAACATTTCATATAAAATGCCATCGAAGAAAGAATTTTCATTTCCAACATTGAGTAAAGCGAGTTTAGTGATATTGATATATTTGGCAGCAAACACACTTTTACTGGCATGAAGCATATAGCGTCCCATTACAAACAACTCTTCCTTTTTAAAGTCTTTTTTATGGGCAACCAACATACTCATAGCATGGTCTATATTTTTCTCTACACTACTATTTATGTTCTGTACAAAACTACTTTTTAGAGCATCTGTTAATGCTATTGTTGTTGGAGAAAAAGCCATAAAGCTATAAGTACTTCCATAATGCCTATTCAATTGACCATGATTGAAACAGAAATCATCTAACAAACATGAGTAATCCCAAGAATATTGTTTACGACCAGAAGCAAACATGTCCTTTCTTACTTGCTTAAACAAATCTTCAACCTTTAGATTTTCGGTCATGATATGATTCAGTAAAGCACCCGTAAATGGGCTGTGCCCGCCGACCTTACCATCGGAAGCCGTACTACCAGCGGTCGTAGAATAAGCTATGAATGTTTGAAAAGGCACTTTAAGACTCGTTTCTTGCTTAACTACAACTCCTCTAGTTTCATTACGACAAGCATCAAGTATTAGAATATTCATTTGGTTTCCAGCCACATTCATCTGTTGCATTATGTCATTGACGACAAGGCAATGTCCAAGCAATACCGTTTCACCTTTTACACTTCTTAGAGCATTCTTCAAAACCAAGCCATCTTTCAAGTTAGGGCGTTCTCCATGACCTGCAAAATAGAATATAGCAACATCTGGTCTATCATCCGTAATTTTGTTGGTAAACTCATCTAAACTCTCCCTTACGACATCATCCTCTTCATCATAACTCTCCTGAACTTCAATCTTCAAATGAGATAAAACTTCCGCTACAGCCTTAGCATCACCAACTGCACAATTCAACACATTGAAGAACTCGGGATGAGAATAATGATCTATACCTATCACTAATGCAATTACCTTCATAACTTATATTTAGTTTGCAATAGTTATAGTTCCATTATCTATATATTTTTTACGAGATGCTGACGAATACATCCCAGTAACACGCACAACAAGTCCGTTTTCAAAAGCCTGGCTTACGACATGGTAACTTTCTACATATTTAAGCCTAACTATTATATGTTGCTTGTCATTGTCTTCTCCTAAGGTTAACAATGTTATTGTAAACATATCCCTATCCTCAGGATTTGCATCACCAGACATATTTATAATTTTTCCAAAGATTGTCTTCATTACATTTTGTGGCTCATGAGGACGGTATCTTTCTGCTACATCTATAATCTTTTGATTGACAACATGACTTACCTGAATATTGGTTACTGCATCATCAGGAGAAGGAACATTTTTACTTCTAACAATATTAATGTCAAAATGCGCTAGTTCATTAACAGATATGATGTTTGCTATTGTGTCTAAGAAATTAACGCTAACATTTCCTCCACCAACAGCGTCATCCAATTCATTACTGCCATCAGCTACACTTCGATTAATAATTGAAAGAGACTCCATCATTTTAAGATTAACCTTTCGATATAAAGGCAAATCCTCGACATCATGATCAAACAAATTGTATTGATATTCACCCAATGGGCAAATAACATTGATTATATAACTTCCAAACTCTGTTTGTCCAAAAGAGCAATTGGATAGTTCTTCTGTAACATTTTTAGTTAATAACTTTGAATGAAACACTTTTGGGTTTATTGTATCCTGCAAAGCAGCTGCCAAGCTATTTTTGATACTTCCTATATAACTTATCATTGAATCAAAAGGAATTTGCCCAAGTTCTGTTTGGTTATCTATGATACGCCATTTTACAATATCTGCAGACGGATTAAGTAACTCACTCAACGTGCCAACAATCGTATTCTCATTATAATTAGCAATATCTACTATTGCCCTTTCTAGCATGGGAATGTAGTCGCTACAACTTACATCTAAAGGAATAAGAACAACTATTCCGCCATCATGAGTTGCAAACTGTTTAGCTCTACCACCAAACACCTGGCATAATTCATTCCAGCCATGATTTTGAAGATATCTACAAACTTTTGTCGGATTCAATTTTTGTAATGCAGGCAAATATTTTATCATAGCGTTTGATATTTAGAGACTTTTATCATTAATTCTTGAAGAGAATTTGGGGTTAATACATTAGTACTAGGTATAACGATGCGCGTTGTATTATGATTTTTCGTTGGTTCTTGCCCTTTCAAACAAGTCCAATAGGCGCATTTTGTTATCATAAGACCTTCCATACTATGATTTAACCACTTATTCTCTTCACGATTCATAACCAACAATATTAAGATATAGGGAATGTTTCTTCTGGAATCCACCAACAAATTATAATTTCTTGCAGGAATATCATATTGCACATCACCCGTATCTAACATCCTTACGCTCGCATAAGAAGATTTCAATTGCACATCTATCCTTGGAGAATACCATTGACATTCATCATCATCAATAGGAAAGCCACCACATTCTATAGTGCAGTCAACGCCATCATAATCATGCTTAGTATTGCCAATTTCATAACCATTTTTAGCACACAACGCCTGAAGATAAGCCATACTCATATCTTCCATCCGAGTTTGTAAAGGAATAGGCATATTATTCTAAAAGTTATTGAAACAAAAATAACGTTTTACTCTTTTGCAGTAACAGGACAAGTCAATCTTCCATTTTGACGGCTAACATTATTATACCACTGTAAAGGTCGAGCATTACTAACTATGTCCGGACCTCCTTTAGAGTCAGGTTTAATATGGTCTATCTCCCAACCATTATTATAACGGTCAGATCTATCCCCATACTTGTCCCACTTGATAAACGCCCCACATTGATCTTTACGCCACATAGTAGGATCATAACCAGGAACAACTTGTCCTTTATTCCAAATCATTCTTCTTTCTTCAATTGTCCAATTTGCCATAATTCAAATATTTAAATTGATATACAAAATTACTTCAATAGATCTTTCATCACTTGTATAGACTCTGCCCTCTCATTTTTCAATATTTCATGTACTTTTCCATAATCGATTAGCTCATCTATCAACGAATAGTCATTGAAGTCACGAAGGATACGGTTAGACAATCCCGTTAATTCCAATATGCTTTGATTTCTTGTTCCCGTAGCATTGTTTGGCAAAATTTCAATGAATTGTTTGCCAAAGTTGATGGCGAAACAAGTGCCATGAAAAGAGTCAGTAACGATACACGAGGCATTATCTATCAGAGCGAGGAACTCTCCCAGATCAGGACAGCAAATGAATTTTCCGCCTCTAACTTTCTGGTGCAACATTGGATTCACTCTCAACAACTCTAAGCCTGTATGCTTAGCTAAACGCTTTGCATAGTCGGACAACTTAGGATCGTTATGAATCTGATACACCAATATGTATTTCTTTCCTTCATATTTCAGCGAGTCAGTTTCGTTAACCAACAAACGCTTCCATTCTTCACTATCAAGCAAAAGGGTCGGATCAAGCACCTGCCCCACACAATTGTTCAATCCCCAGTCATGAAGCATCGTCACGGCAGAGTTCTCTCTTACGGCTATCTTGTCATATTCCGCAAGCAACGACTTATATTCGGTGACGGTCCTTTCATCAAACTTAGTTTTTCCAAAGCTTGCGGCGTATGCCAACTTAGGCGTATGGGATTCTACAAACTGCAAGAAATAGGCACTGTCATAACGCCCATCAATGGTCGGCCCCCATACTTGGTCGCTTCCTGTCATAAAAGCGTCTGCCTTCAATTTCTTTAAGTCTTGGTGGGAAGAACAACGAGAAGTCATCTTTAAATGTTTTCTCCTCATCTTATCGAACTTCACCTGCGCATACTTCTCAAGCGGATAGCGTATGGCTACATAGAGCATTTTCTTCATGGGGTTGGCATAAGCTTTCTTTCTACTCGCTTGTGTCAAAACACTCTTCAGACCACGCTCATCCGGTCGTTGATAATCAATAATCTCACACTCATGCCCTAATCGCTCTATGGTCCGAATCGTAGCAATGGACTGTAACAACGAGCCATAATTAGATGGTGCATGACGGGTTATAACTTTTATCATCATGGTGTTTACTTTTGTTTTAAAAGAATATTGCGCAAATCGGGGAATTTGAAAATCACACGATAGAAGAAAATAGGGAGTGCGGGCAGTGTTTCAACAAGAGACTTCAAAAACTTTCTTTGAAACGTTTCAGCCTTTCCTGCTTTCTGAATATTTTTGCTGCAGTTCTCTCCCCTAAAATAGGGAACGAGACTTCGCTTTCTCCACACATCCAGTTCGCCCAATGCCGGCTTGATCTTCTGATATGATTTCGGCTCAGCGATCAAGTCATTGCACATTTTTATGAGCTCATGCCCCTTTTCCGAATGAACAGTCACTAAGGTTTCTCCCAAATCATTTGTTGAACGAATACACCAAGGATCCATCAAAGAGATATCAGCGCCACTCTCCATTCCAAAGGGGTCGCCACAAACATTACAACCAGGAACTGTCCACAATCTACGCCCAAAGGGAAGCTGAGCTGCCCTGGAATAGGGCAGCTCAGCTTCCCTCACGCGAACGATTCCGGGCCACCCCTCCCCGCGGTAGCGGGTCGAAAAATTTAGATTTTTTGGTACTGTTGTACCCATCACCTTAGCTAAGAAACGTGTCGACTCCAATGATTTCTGCTGCTTGCAAAAAATGCACACCTTGATAAGTTCCTTATATTTTCCTTTCAAAGCAGCTTCTAAAGCACGCAATTGGCAAGATGTGCCGACAATCATCAATCTGTCACATTTCTGAACCTTATCTATATTTGAACCTATCATAACAGAGTGGTAAACCGAATTGGCCAACTCATCGTATGACGGTATATTATCCTTTGTGAAGAATGCTCCTTCTCCACTCGGATATGTGGCCAGTTTTCTCAACGTATAAACGCCGTCAACCAACCCTTGCTTCAAGCTGTTAATGATAAGGGTCTTGCATGTACCTCCCGATGACGAAGCGCGACGAACTGCATTATCCTTATTATATGCCATGAAATACAACTTATTGGGCATTCCCTCCAAGTAGGCTTCGTTATTAGAGGTTTTGTTGGCTGGACAGCACTTCACACATTTCTGGCATTTGATGCACTTCTCTTCATCTATTGATACGGTATGGGTCCCATTTTCCAAAAAGCTCATTGTAATAGCTTGTTTGGGACAAACCGCCTCACAAACGCCACATTGCTGGCATTTTGAATAATCGTAAGTTATCTTTTTTTCTTTGAATTCAAGCATTTCTTGTAAAATTTAAGATATGAGTTTGCGCAGGCATCAATGGATAACTTCTCATCAAACAACTTCATCAGGTCTGCTCTGTCAATGCCTGCCCTATGCTCCACATAATCATTAAGCATGGCAATGAAAGCTGCTTTCGAGAAGTCTTTAGAAACAAATCCATTCACTCTGCTTTTAACGATATCAACCACGCCACTAACTGGCGTTGAGAGCGGAACACAACCGCAAGCCAACGCTTCAATAAGGGTTATGGGCATACCCTCATATATAGAGGAAAGCACGAAAGCATCGCTGCCAAACAAATAGTCTTGTACGTTGTGCTTTTCTCCTAAAAAATGAATCTTATCGTTAGCTTGTTTTTGTAATTCTACTCCTTCCTTGGAATCAAATTGGCTACCAACTATAATAAGGCAGACATTCTTATCTTTCGAGAAATCATTAAACGCCTCAATCAACAATTTTTGGTTCTTCTGCGGAGCGCACCTCGCTATATGGACAAAAACCAATGTGTTGTCATCATGTTTATAACCCCGAATTTCATCTTCCACTTGCAGGAAAGCTTCTGTCTTTTGGAGTTTCTTGCGACCATTATAAATCAAGGCGTCGCAAGCCCGTCCATAGACCCTCTGATACTCTCGCGCATTCTTGTCTGATATGGTACAAACCTTGGCAAAAACAAACGATTTTAAGAAGCGTTTAATCTTACTACTGTTATCTATGCGCGAAACCTCATTGTGCAAGGTTTCTATATAGATTGGTTTTCGGTAAAACAACAAGGGAACAATGCAAAACAGGATGATAGGTGACAGATGAACATGAACCACATCAGGCTTTTCTTGCAGAATAGCTTTATTTAATTTAAAAAACACCGAAGGCGTGATTTTTTCCATGCCCACACTCTTAATCTTAACTCTGCTATCGAGTTCCTTAGCATAAAACAAGTTACCAGGAAGTTCTGTTGATTTTATCAATAACAAAGTGATATCCAGGTCTTCATTTACCGCCAGCTGATTTAGCAAGTCGGTAATAAATCGTTCTGCCCCACCAGATGAAAGGCTATAAATTATATAAAGTATCTTCATTTCCTGAATTTATGTTTTTATCAAGTTATAACATCTCTTGTGGGTTCAACTATCTATCAACTATAAAGGGCAAACATATTTGTTCGGAAACAGCGCTAACGGCAAATCAAACTTTGCGCTTATAGAACTCCAAGTACTTCTCAGCACAGCGCTTAATGGTATAAGGGCTGTCGGCCACACCTTCTAAAGCATGTTTTTTATAAAAGTCATTGTTTTCAATAACAGTGGCCAACGCATTTGCGTAATCCTCAACCTCAAAGCTCTTACTCAAAACTCCGTTCTTTCCATCAATCACATCTACTGCGCCACAAACAGGCGTGGAAACCATTGGAACCCCACTAAGCATTGCCTCTAAGAGAGAAATTGGCATACCCTCGATTGAACTAGATAGCGTGAACACATCCGCATTATACAGATAATCGCCCACGTTCGTTTTCGGTCCTAAGAAATGGATTGAGTCGCAAGCCATGCTCTTCAGCTTGGCACCATCCTCACTATCATACCCGCTTCCTAATACCACAAGCGTCATGTTGACGCCTTTCTTAATAAGGAAATTCGCCCCCCCCACTAACAACTGTTGGTTCTTTTGGGGATGACAACGGGCTACATGCAGCACCACCTTTGTATTACTATCTTTCTTAAACGAATTGATCTCGTTCGTCACCTCATCAAACTTATCTGTCCTCTTAATGGGCGCACGACCATTATTGATGAATTCTGCCAACGTATGTGGATAGATTCTACGCAGATCCTTAAAGTTGGTGACGGAAATAGCTGCAAACCTAATCATTTTCATTCTTCCAAGGGTTGCATGCACAAAGTCATAAACAAAGCTACTATAGCCATTCCGCATATCGCTATGTATGGTCTGCACAAAGGTTATTTTCCTACCAAGCAGCCAATTGGCTAACATACAAAATTTGGGCATGCCAGCCGCATGCATGTGCACAACATCAGGATTAAACTTCTTGATGTACTTATAAACCTTCCACAGATTAAGTGGTGAATACTTTTGGGGAAGTCCCAAATTCACATACTTCACTTTATCCGACAAGTCGAACTTATAGAATTGCGACTGTTGCGGATTCACCTTGTCATCTTTCAATGTTAGCAACGTAACATCATTGGTTTTGCCCAACTCGTTGCTCAAATCCACAATGAATCGTTCAAGACCACCAGAAGACAAAGAAAAGGTAATTTGTAATATTTTCATTTACTCCTTATTATATTATTATCATAGCAATGCGGTTACTACCGCTTATTGGAAATCATCGAAGGTTAATCAAGCGTATAACCTTCTCGTAACCTGTTAGTTTATCTTGCGTCCATAAAAGGCCACATACTTCTCCACGATGACTTTCCACGACTTATCGCCCACGAAATAATCGTTCTGAATGTTCCGTGCCATCTCGTCAAGTGCGGTGTCATTCTTCAACAATGATGTTATGGCATTGGCCAATGCAATTCCGGGGTGCCCCCCCCGATTTGTTCAAAGAGGAATCCCGACGATAATCGGTTCTGATTAACCTAAATGCTGCCTTGTAATCCCTATCATAATCTTGTTGTTCATATGATTATACTTGTTTACATGATTCACAAAAGAAAATCGTTTATCCTTTTGTCACTTCACGACAAAAGGGACACTAGTTATCTGAATGCCATGTTTAGCCAAAGCATGATACTGGCGTGAAGTCTTCGTGATGCGCACCTTACCAGAAGGGATCCAATAATGAGTTTTATTCACCCTTATGGCAGCCAGTTTCTGTCCCTTGGTCTTGAGCCATTGCTCAAGCCACTGCACCTTCTTGACCATATCATCCACATTGCTTGTACTCGCAGGATGCACTTCTACAAACCATGCTTTTTGCTTGTAGCCGATAACATAGTCCCACCGGGCTGCTTCAGGGTACAAATCTTTGGTACAGCCGTCAATGTCGCAACTTCCCATCAACCCATCACGCTCGGGCACAGACACCTTGACAGAATTATTTCCCATTGCCCTTAATCCTTGACGGTAACCGTCTTTCAAGTCGGGCGTGCTTTCAACAGCCGACTTGAAAGCATTGCCTTCATCTGCATTTCGCCTCATCTATTCGTCATTTGTTTCTGGGTAATACTTGCTGACCACGTCAGACGCCCTTCCCGAGAAGGTGGACAAGCCACCCCAATCTGCAATAAGGGAGTCGTCAGCCTCCACATCCAGGGAAGAAATGTCTGTGGAGACAACGCCTGCACCTTTCGACTCGAAGTAGAATGTCTTCACCGCTTTGTCTTTCAGACCATTAAGCACCTGAGCCGCCGTGCAGTTCTTGTCGATATCAAACAATTCACATAGAGCGCTTTTCAGCTCATCTTCCGGCAACATTTTTAGTGATTCAAAGACCCAAGCAAATTCCAACAGCGTTGGTGAATGGGTTGACACTATCACCTTATAACCCGACTGCATCAGCTCGATGATCTCCAATATAACCGCCTGGATTGCGCGCGGATGCAGTCCCATCTCAGGCTCTTCTATGATGACCCACTTATAGTCGTCTTTGTTGATTACTGAAGTAGGAGGCCCAGACAGACAATACATGGCCAACAACAAAGGCATGAACTCCTTTTGCCCAGCGCTCCACGTCATGAAGGGGAGGCTAACCTCATTGACGCTCAATTTCATCTTTCTCTGTCCCGACGCCTGGTCGATCACCACCTTTGCGCCGTGAAACACCGATTTGTCTATTGATTTCTTCATAGCATCTTTCAAGCGGTTGCGCATTGGGAATATCACGTCCGGATTGCCCAAACCGCCCTGTATGAACACGCGCAATGTCTCACTGAAATTCTTCAGCACATAAGGCGTGGATCCATCAAACTCCATGAAGTTCTTCGGTCGCCCATCAGAGATGCCTAGGATTCGCTGTGCGGGCACGTAGAAGACTGACTCCTTAGCGTTAGTTTTAAATTTAGCAGGCTTCAACAAGTCGGAGATGGAGAAAGACTTATTGTCGAATTGGATACGCGTTTTTGGGGTAAACAACGAGTGCAAACCCTCACCAAAATAAAGATCCAAGAACGGATTCACATCAGTCTTGGACAATATATAATTGTATTTGCGCAATACATCTACTATGTTCGCGTGATCCATGACCAACTTGAACAATTCCAAAAACAGACTTTTCCCACTGGCCTGTGGACCTATCAATATGTTCAAGTCGCCTAGGCTCACATCCACCGACTTTATCGGGCCGAAGTGTTCCACCTTTAGTCTTGTCGTATCCATGTAGCGATATCTATAATTTCAGAAATCTTTTGTTGTTACATTGTGCACAATGGTTATAAGTCTCTTCGCACATGTCTCGAAACAAGCTAACCAATAAATGCATCGGCGAAAATACAAAAAATATTTTTGAGAAGCAAAATAAAACCCCACTTTTTAATCCCCCCAGCTCGTCCGAGTACTTCTTTTATCGGTTTTTCAACTTTCAATTTATAAGCGTCAGTACTTATATGAGTGGGGCTGATACCATATAGATGAGCTTTTTGCCAGTGTAAGGGGCTAAAACTTCATTCAAACTTTCAGATTGTAAGTTTTCGGAATTACCATTTGACGTTTTCGTACAGTCTCCCCCAATTTGTTCAAAGAGGAATCCCGACGATAATCGGTTCTGATTAACCTAAATTTTGCTTTTGTAACCTATATCCATATTTTGTTGTTCGTCTGATACCATTAACCTAGAACCTGTTTATTTTTCCTTCTCGTAAAACAACTTGTAATAGTTCATTCCGCGAGTCTTGTCATACCCATGCTCTAGCAAATTACTATTTCCTTTTACCTTGATATCAAAATTTGCATCTAACTTGATAGTAGTAAACTTTGAAAGTGCCTTTTTCTTTAGGGCTTCAGAAGAAGCGGAGACGCTATTTTCCAACCTCACCTGATGCTCTTCCTCATAATTATTCCTAAACAAAGCAACCTGTTCTTTCAGTTCATTTCCAAAAGATTTCCCAACAAAGGACTCGAAATCCAAATCATCAGAAACTTGCAAAACGTCCATTGCCTTATTCAGCATGATTGCCTTTTCTGCCTTGCACTCATGGGCCATGACATCACTTGCCACAAGTTCCTTGCAGAAATTGATGTAATTCATCGTGTTGTGATAGTTGTCCTTGCAAGGAACAGCATGTAAAAAGGCATCAGTCCAATAGTTGGCATCATGGCTATTGATATCAAGAACAGAAACGACATATCCATCCGCTCTGTTTTTATTGAAGATGACACAACCCTTATCCAGCTTTTTCAAGCTCATTCCTTTTTCTGGTATGATTTGGATGCCATTAGCACCATTGACCGCTTTCAATACGACATCATGTAGTTCCGACTTGAACAAGCCTATCGCCTCAACCAATTCCTCATCAATGGAGCAGTTGTCTATCTTCATCACATAGAACTCGCCATTTCTGATTGAAGGGTGCAAACTCTGCTGATACAGATAAGTTGCAAGGTTGTTAGCTTGCTTTATAAAGGAAGCTTCATCATCAAAGATGGATGAGACAAAATTATAGACTGGATTGAGTTGCACGCCCCCTATGAAATCAAGATGCTTCATTTCGTCATATTTTAAAGACTTATCCAACAAATCAAGCAGGAAGTCCGTAGTCTCACCCATTTCTATCTTTTCAGAAGAAAAAGAGACCCCATCAGCGTTCGACTTGTTGCCAACCATCTGGACGACCGCATAAGCTATATTGCCTAACTTGATCTTCATGACTGTCTGGCTAAAAGTTTGGGTATCAGTCCAAAATCCTTGTCTTTCGTGAACACATACCTCGTTTTAAAATAACTATAGTTATCCCAATATTTGCTTTCCGCATGCTCAATCAAAATGATTTGGAAATCATGTCTTTCAAACCCCACAACGACTTCCATGAAATGATTCATTAAGTAAAAAGCTTCTTGCAACTTCTTTTCGTCATCATTCAGCTTCCCGTCCGCATGATTATCCTTATCAGCGTAATATGGGATACTGGGCTGATCTATAAAAAGGAAATTTGGAACAAATGAGTTTTTCTGCTGAAGCAGGTAATCATGAAGTCCCAAAAAGAAGCATAGATGTAGAAACATGTAATTGGACTTACTGCCTACATTGCGTTTATAGAAATCAGAGTCCACGCTCTTCAACATTAACATTTTCTCATCCATACTAAAATGGGGGTCACATGCATTATAGGATTCCGATATACCGCGCTGCGATCCGTAATATCTGTCGATAGCATCGTCAAGTTTTTGCTCTATTGAACTTCTATTGGAACTTAATCTGTCCAATTTGTCTTTCTTATTCGCAACATCTGTCTTCAAATCCTCGTAAGCAGCATCAGACAACCCCTTAAACTTAGGTTCCTTCAGGTTCTCGAAATCCACTCTCAACTTGACGGCTTCGTGCATCCACATTACACTTTCTGCACTTCGCGAGAGGTGGTTCATTTTCGATATTTGGGCATCAACCGCTTGCTTTTTGGCAATTAAATTCTGATAATGCCGCTCAAAATCCGCAGGAAGTTCAACATTATGGTTCCCGATTTCTTTCACCATACGCAAAGAGTCACGCAAACTATTGACGAGCAATCTTGTGTCCTCATAATCCAAGACCTCCTCAATATGGTCGTTCAAATAATCCAAAGGAGCTAAACTGTCCCTTTGGCTATTTGCAATCTTTTGACAACGCGCATACTCATTCTTCAAACTGTTGTACTTAGCGATTTTAGCCGTCAATGTTTTGCTTTCATTTCTCAAGCCATCCAGTTCTTTCATCAATTTGCTATTATCGCTGTACTTCTCAAAATTGCGCAAGCCTGCTTTGACTATCCTTAGCAATGATTCTACATCTTGGAAAAGGTCATCTTCGCCAAGACCCAAAGAGACAAATTTCTTTTTTAAGCGAAAAAGGGCTTTCTGATAGGCTTCATCTTTCTTCTTATGTTCTGTGCGCTTCTTAGATTCTGCTTCCAAGCGTTTTTTCCCCTCAGCATAGCTTTTCATCAACTCATCTTGCTGCGGATCCTCTATTCCTAATGCAATATTGATGAAATCGTCAAGATAATAATCAAAGCCCAGGGAATTACTGAAGAAATGAGTATCAAAATAGGTACTCATGGTCGCGATGATATCCTCTGTCAAATAGCAGAAAATCAAGAAATGGCGAAAGTTCAGATTCACCTCGGTCTTTTTTCTATCCATCTTGAATGTAGCATTGGGGATATGAAACAATCCATTGAACCTCAAAAGCAATTCTCCACGACTAACATTAGCCTTAGGCATACTGGGAAATTCATTGCCTTCCGCAAAAAAGACTCTTTGTTCTGGTGTTTCATTCTCGGGGCTTTGACGAGCCACCATATAGTCCACGCCATTCAGGGTAAAGGCGAGGCCATACCATCTCACATTTTGGTTGATAACATCCTCCACAATGGTGGAACGTTCCGACAGGAGGCAATAATCTATGATTCTTAAGATGGAAGACTTACCTGTAGAAGAGTCACCAGTGATCACATTAACCTTATTGGGCTCAAAAGTGTAAACCTTTGGTTCCACTTTCCTTTTAAACCACAATTTGATTTGTCGTATATAAAAATTCATAGTTGTATCTCCATAGCTTTATATAACTGTTCTGTGGTCAACTTATTCACATGGCTCATGATCACAGATTGGGCTTTCATGATCTCCTTCAAACGAAGGCTTGTCACTTGTCGCATATTCTTAACCAAATCAGTTCCTTTATCAGTCAATGTGATTATCTCTTTTTCAATTAGCACCAAGTCAGCTTGGCTCAGCATGACAAGACTGTTGATTTCTATCACCAACATCTCCTGATAGATTCTATTCAAGGTCAAGATAGCATAGCAACTTCGAATATTGTCGGACAGCGATTCTTCCCTGTAACGTGACAGTCGTCTTCTTATTTTATCATTTACCAGCAAAGGAACGACAACAGACAATCGAGCGATGTCCATACCGCAATCTTTGAGGAGCATCAGGATGACACAGCCAACTAATGCTTCATTGTTGTATATTCTATCCATTGCTCTTGTATTTTTCTTCCCACCCAGGGCGCCATCCTATTCGAGGCTCATGCGTTTCATCTTTATCAGAGAGATAATAGAAGCAACCATTAGAGAAATAGTTTTCTAATTGTCCTCCATTAAAGTCTATTTTTTGGCCTCGAATATCATTTAACAGCATTCTCGCCCCTTCAATTATTTTATCTTCATCATGTTTGTCAACAGGCCTTATATAAAATTTGTATTTATCATGCCAAAAATGATAGGCGTCATTCTGAACCGCATCTACATCTTGTCTTGTAACATCATAATCTTTTAACGCTTCACTAATGTTGTTTGTGTAGTCGAGCTTTGCATTTGTATAGTAGACAATATCGTCGTCATCGCCATCCACAATATCCTTCACGTCCATTAGTTGTTGTATAAAGACTTGACTCTTTAGGTCAGTGGGAAGATTTTCTACAGTGTTCCTTCTAAAGCTGAATCTTGTCTCCCTGTATTTCCAACAAACTTTATCCATCACCTTTGAAAATTCATCTCGTGTGTAAGAATGTTTCTTCTCCGAAAACCATTTGTCTTTAAGAATACCTAAAAGAAATTGATATGCCTCTTCCACATGCTTCTTCTGGATATGTTTATTCTTTTCCAATGAGTCCAAGATTTTGTCTTTTAAATCTGGTTCATAATGGATGGTCATAGATTTTAGGAGTTGCTCAGCATATTTAAAGTCTAAAAGACTCTTTATATAGCTCTTGACAGAGTTCTTTTTAGGCTTTCCCGTCTTTTGCATAGGTTCTTTGGTGTCGTCGTATACCTTCTGACAATACTTCATGAACTCATCATATGTGATTTCTTCACTTTGGAACTTTAACAAATTATGCTGGAACTCATTGCCTGCGTCTCTTTTATTGGTCACTAAGACAAAACTACTGCTTTCTATAAAGTCGTTTTTCTTGTCTTCCTCCTGTTTTAAAACGATATCAATCCATACAGCAATGGTTTTCCATAAATCAGAGTCTCGCAAGCTAAGATTAACCGGTTTCGAAACAGTTCCCTTGATTGTATGCTTCAACTGAAAAAGGATAAGGCTATCATCAGTAGAATAAGCTACATCGTCATACCTTTCATAGGAAACAGAATCCTGTTTCTCCAACATTTTCAAAAGCTGACTTATAAAGTACAGAAATTGGTACTCAAAACCTGTAGCCCCCTTGGCGTCATGGCCTGTATTTTCAACTACATCCGATGTATTCATAACCTTAGCTACTTAACCACACAATATACCTATATGCTAACTCATTGGCATTTACCACAGTTCTAGTAGAACTCCACATACTTCTTGGCGATAGACTTCCACGACTTATCGCCCACGAAATAATCGTTCTGAATGTTCCGTGCCATCTTGTCAAGTGCCATGTCGTTCCTCAACAAAGATGTTATGGCATTGGCCAATGCGTCTGCATCTTTGGGAGGAACGAGCAATCCTGTCTTGCCCTCCTCTACCATTTCGCCTAATCCACCAACATTTGTTGCAACGACAGGTTTACGAAGGCTATAGCTCGTCATGATGACACCACTTTGTGTAGCGTCAGTATATGGGCAAACCGTCAAGACACAATCTTGTAGAAGTCCCGCTAACTCCTCCATACCTACATACCTATTGACGATCTTCACCCAGTCGAGCTTCTCATAGGGCGATACATCGAAGTACATCTTTCCACCTCCAGCGATGGTCAATGAAGCATCTGGCACCTGCTGCTTTACCTTCACCATTGCTTGGCAGAGATATTCAATTCCCTTATAGGGAGAAATTCGCCCAAAAAACAGAACGTTGTGGCTCTTAACCTTTTTAGACTGACTGACAAAAGTACTAATGTTGTCATAAACACCCAAACGGTTAATAAGAATCTGATTAGGGTTGATATGGTATGTCTCACAGAATTCATCTTTCTGCTGATTGTTCAACAACACAAACTTGCGAACCGAACGCATTGCCATCTTGTAATTGAACATCTTTCGGGCATTTTCCTCTCCGGTATGAGGAAACGGATCGTGCACGGTTAGAACCATCTTCTTACCAAAGAACTTATACAACATTAAGTCCCACATTCCCAACATGCAGTCCGTGTGAATAACATCATAATGCCCCTTGGACATAAACCGCACTACCTTTAACGTCATACTCAACGCCTGAGGGGAAGAATCTTGCTTGATGGTTCGATTAACAATGAACACCTTACTCATGTCCATGTAGTTCTCGTAAACCCTAAGCTCAGCGTAGCGCGTTGCCGGTATAATCGCATTTTCCTGAATCTGCTCCTTAATATCAAAAAGCGTGCTCTTCAAGCAATAAGGAGCCAACTTTATTAGATACGTCACATCATGCCCCGCTTCTTGCAACGCTTTCACCAAAGGAAAGTCGCAATCAGCAAAACTCGGACTACTATAATAGAGGATTTTCATAACTCATTCAAATTGATTTAATCAATGCCTTCAAAACTTCTATCTTAGGAAGATTAAAATAATGGATGTTTTTAAGCCACCATGCGAATCCTTTGATTCGGCCGGTGCTCCTCATATCAGCTCGCATATAGCCACCAGTTGTCAATCTTTTCAATTCTGCCATTTTTTTAAGCATTGCATTTCTAAAGACGTCTTCGGTACCCATCGTTTTTCCATTGCCCTCTTCTAATAGTGTCTCTACTCTATTTAATACATCAAACTGTATCTTAGCTTTCTCTCTTTGATGGCCGCTATTGGAAATGGTGAGATCACTAATTCTATATTGGAAGACAGGTACTTGCGTGTTAGCTACTCCGCTATCTTTGGCAAGAACATAGCTCGTCAGGTCATCGCTGCCCCATGCCATAGGCATTTTTACATAGCCATTAATATGCTCTAAAGCGGTACGTTTAAACACCCAGTCGCCAATATACTGCTGTCGGCAATTACGCAATCGGCCACTGATCATCGAATACATTCCTTCCCTTTCCGGTCTTGGCTCTTGCATACCTGTTATCATTGTATTTTCATCTATGATCTCAGTCATGCCATGATAAACATTAAGGCATGGATGTTTATCCATGAGCTTAGAGTATTCTTCCAAACAGTTAGGAAGGAGACGGTCATCATCGCCCATGCAAATGACATAATCGCCTTTTGCATAACCTAAGCATATATTCCAATTGTCGACAACATTTAGAGCACCACAATTCTTCTCATTGCGATAATATCTAATGCGCTTGTCATCAAACTGCTCAACTATAGATTTCAAGTCTTCTGGCGAAGCATCATCAACAATGATCAACTCAAAATCCTTATAAGTCTGGGCTAAACAACTCTCAATTGCCTCATACAAGAATTTCTGCTTGTATGCAGGTATTGTAATGGAAAACTTCATTATTTCAGGTATTTATTCTTAGACAGCATCAAAGGAAGTGCCACACCTATCAAAAAATATAAAACAAACCATCCTTTCGCTGAATAATCAGTGATTACAGGGAATTCTGCCAATCTAGCTATTGGAAGTTGGTTCATCTGAATGATAACCAAGCTAACAAGTTTAAATGAAAGGAAATGCCATGTTAATATAGTCAAAGTATTATTCCCGATGTATACCAAAACGCGAGATGGGAAATTATTAGATTTTACGACTTTTTGTGACAAATAGAATGTAGCCAAAATGCCACTTGTGGCAACCAGTACGTACGGAACAACTTGCCACCATTTAAAATCCAACATACTCGACCTTACAAAGCTCGCACCAATTGTAACTAGAACAACACCTATAAATAAACAATAGCTGTTTTTATGGATAGTAAAATCCATTTTTTTATACGCATATCCAAGCACAAAGAAAAGGGTTGCGAAGGATTCCCGAGCTCCTATATAAAAGTAAGGCATTTTTATATCTAAAAAGGATAGCGCAATTGTAAGCACAAGCATTATTGCCCCCCCCAGAATTGGAGATTTAATATACTTAATAATAGCAAAACCTACGATAGAACCGACAAATAACGAGCGGAGGAACCAATATCCTCCTAATAATTGTTCATTATCCGTCATCTTTGTAATTATATAGAGCAATTTCCTCGCAAAATCACTATAATCATATAAGGATGAGACATGTCCTTGAAAACCGTATTGCCCATTATAAATGTTTAAAGCATAAAAGACATTATGAAGCGCAAGAAACACTACACTCCATTTCACAAAGGGCTTATATAGACCCTTTATTCGCTTTTGGGTGAATTGCATCGGACATGCCAAATACTTTTCTTTAAAGCAATAGCCCGCAAAGAAAAAGAACAAGGGCATATGAAACATGTTTATCCATCGGCTTCCATATTCAGAGAACCATGTGTGAGCCAACACCATAAACATTATTGCAAATGCTTTGGCTACTGAAATTGAATTGTCGCGCATGTATTATAAAAGTATTATTGAATAGCTAATGATGACTTGTTAATATGCAGGTCACAGACATAAAGTAGCATAACCCATACAATATTTTGGGCAGGCGTAATACATGGGAAAATCATTATTGACATTACTCCTGCATACATAACAAACATCCTCACATAAAGGGGAATCTTCCTTTTCATTGTGAAGAACAACTTGCCCAACATGTAATAGCATACACAAACATAAATAAACCCGCGCTCAAATATTTGCCCTACAAATCCAACATCTGTGGTATATATACCGAAAAAAGTACGAAGTTTGTACATATGGATGCCATATTGGCTGGTTGCATCAGGCAATCCATAGCCAAACAAAAAAGTAAGCGGTGTTTGTATACTCTCTCCCCATAGTAATGACGCGGCCAACAGTCTGACATTATCCTCGTTACTATCTTCTTGAGTTTGTTCGGCTAACTTGGAGAACAACACATCATAATAAGCATAAAGACCAGCTATGAACACTAACCCAAACAACAACGCTGCCACATTAATTTTCTTTTGCCCCATAAACATGGAGCAGAATATAGCCAATATACAAGCGAACATCACCTGTCGCGTAAGTGTCAAATAGATGGATGCAAGCATAAGTCCAATAAACACAACCAACTTAGGATTAACCTGATTGCGTACCCAAACCCACATAGCAAATAATATAGGGGCCGTATAATAACCATTTTGGTGCATACGGAAACGCCAAAGACCATTTCGTTGTTCAGCAGCCTCTACAGCTTTCTTTTCTATCATTACATCTGGAGACATCGTTCCAAAAGGAGCATTAGGATAAGTAAACTGCTGTACAATCTGAATGCCCACAAGAAATAGTGCTATCAAAAAAAAGACCTTCAATATCGTTTTTTCTTGAATTTTGTATTTGTGCAATAGGAAATATATGATCCATGTTGACTGCGATAACAACAACACAAAACTGCGACTTGGTGGTTGAGAATATAATGACCAGGAATTAAAAATAGAAATAAACGGTATCCACATTAATAATAGAACCAACGTACGAAAATGGCATAGCGTATTATTAGGCCTATGACATATTAAATAACCCAACAACCCAAAAGAGATGACTTTGATAAACCAGCCACCATAAGTAGAATTCCAATTGATATTTTCTATACCCGAAGTAACTAAAACAATATAACCTATTAATAATAATAAAGCTATACGTTGTTTTACTACGTCTTTCTTATTCTTCAACTGTGTAAGCATATCTCATCTACGGATATTACCAATAACATCCATTTTCAACCTTTTCTGCACCCTTCGGTTTTTCCGACTCCAACGGACGAATCCAATAGTCGTTTATATATTTAGAATACTTAGGTTGATCTTTTATCCATCTTTCTCCGTATACACCAAAAAGCATCTGCGTCCATCCAGCAAGATGAACAGCTTGTTTTCCCATCCGCTTTACATGGGCAGCCAAACACATTCCATAGGCACCACAACCAATCAGAGCTATATCAAAATCCAATTTTGAGATTTCGTCTTTCATATACTTTAAAGCGTCAAACCATGTATCGAATCTTTCATCCTGTTGATCCGAAATAGTTTGTACAGCCTTAACAGTAAGTAACTCCTTGAATTCTGGCAATACATCAGGATTATCAAAAAGTTTATCCCGATTATGATCATATTGGTATCGGATCGAATCAACAAAGGGATGAACCACCAAGACTTTCTTTCCCTTTAAATACATTGACCATGGATTTTTCCACATAAAAGGTGCGTAATATCCGTCCAAATCAACATTGACGCAATTCAAATATTTATCTATGTATTTTTCACCATAAATATACGAAGCCAAGATATCAATCTCTTTCATGTCTGAAAGCATCAATTCATAGAACTCTTCACCTAACTGCAATCTGTTAGGGAAAAAACCGGCATTCCGACATAATGCTTCTAGAATGTTTTTATTGTAAAAAGATACACGTCCATGCAAAATATCAGACAAGTATGCCATTAATGGATAATTATGCTTAGTTTCATACGCACAAACGACCCCTAATTCCGTAGTGCCAAACTTTGCGCACATTAAAGGCTCAAAAGGCATTGAGCTTAACCTATTATAAATGTAATCATTAGCATCTTGACCTTCTTTCTGTACATAATCATTACATATAGCAAAAGGCTCTTGCGCATAAAAACGCTTTACTGCATTAAGCAGTTTCAATTTTAAGTCCATGTCTTAACAATTAAATGTTTTCAACCCCTCGGTTATATTCCAGTTAGGCCTTGAAATAAAACCGTCAATATCAACTCTCTTTATCTTCTTTCCCGTGTCTCTAGCTGGCGTACCTGCCAAAACAGAATATGGAGAAACATGAAATTCTTTATTCACTAATGAATTAGAAGACACTATTGTCCAATCGGAAAGTTGACTTCCCTTTAAAACCGTAACATTTTGGCATAGCCATACGTTGTCACCAATTATTATTGGTTTCGTTTCTCTCTTTTCAATATTCTTTTCCATATCAAACAGCTTATGGTGATCCGTGTCATCGATAGAAACATTCCAAGAACATGAGAAGAAATTCCCTATAGTTATTTTCTCAAAGCAATGAATAGTTACGTTTCCGGTTATTCCAAAGTTCTTTCCTACAGACAAGATTCCGTTTTTCCCAATAGTTAAAGACACCCCATTACCTATCACTCCCGAACCTTTGAATATTATTTTACCGAAATTTGATATACTAATACCTGTTTGAGTCAGAATAGAGTTTTCGTTCTTAACGCCAAGTTTTAGCATTCCAAATTTCACCATTTCATTTTTTACGTCCAAGACCCAAGTACCATAGCCATCTATTCTACCTGGATGATAAAGGAGAATGGGCAAATGAATTGCTTGCTTAAAAGGAAGATTTTTAAAATTAAAATAGATCGTCCTTAACCAGCTAACCTTACAGAAAAGCCTTATACTACGAATTATTCTCATGTTTAACCTTTAATTTTATTAAAACCTTATTTCTCATGCTCTCAGACAAACCTAAAAAGAAAATAACAATAGCGATGTAAACTGCAGATAAGATACACTTAACGATTGTCAATAAAATAGTATCTGGAAGTAAGAATGAAATAGCCATGGGTACCAACAAGCCAACCATTGTTATATAGGCAATCGGCACCAATGTCTTTTTTATAAATGTTGTTATAGAAAAACCTGTATATCTTCTCAAGATCAACAAATCTATGCATAAATTAATTGGAAGAGCCGTAAGAGTAAAACAATAGCTGACTATTGGATTTGCTCCCAATTTAATTACCATATAAACAATTGGGAAATTCAAGAAATTTACAATGGCCGTTGTACAATTTGGCAATTTCATTTTTCCGACAGCATGTATGCCCATACCTACAGGCGCATCTATGGAACAAAGAAATGTATAAATTAACGTTATTCTTACAAATGAAGAGCTATAATCCGGCACTTGTCCTAACCATATGAATAGTAACTTATCAACATAAATAAAAATTGGAATGATTGGACATAATAATATCAATGAGCAATACTTTGAATTGTTAACTATCAAATGGGACATATCTGCTATCTTTCCTTGAGCATAGTATTTCATTATCTGCGGTTGTGATGCCATTTGAAAATTAGAATAAAATTGCTGTACCAAATTGTTAACCTGTAAAGCAACTCCTCGCGATGCATTCACGATAGTTCCAAAAAAGATGTTTAGCAATATGTTAATACCATAATTGTTTAATACGCCAGAGAATCCTCCGATCATGTTCCAACTAGAATAAGAGAACATCTCCTTAAATAAATCTCTATTTAGAGAGAGCTTGGTCCGTATTTCCTCGAAATTTAGTTTGCAATACAGATAATAGATAGAAAACACCATAGTGTTAACAACAAACATCAACAATGCATAAAGCTTGAGCTTATCAAAATCAAACCATAATAGCATAAACACAATGCCTAATTTAAACACGACATCCAATATGCTCATATATGCATAAATTGACATCTTTTCGTGAGAAATAATAGAAGCAGTAAACACCGTCTGCACAACTGTCAATGCGGAAGAAAACAAAGCACATTGATACACCCAATTTGCAGCTTCCATTCTTAGAGGATCGATATTTAGTTGAGTGTTAACAAACCAAAGGCCAATTGTTTCACCTAAAAGCAATATTAACACCGAGGATGTAACGCACAATGTATAAGAGGTTGAAAAAATCATTTTAAGACGTGGCATGTCATTTTTTCCTAGCCCAATAGTCAAGAACCGAGAGGTTCCTCCAGCTAACAAGGAATTGACATATCCAAGCATGCCTATAATGCCTCCCATGACATTATAAACGCCAAAGTCTGAGACACCCAACGTCTTCAAAATTACTCTTGATGTGTACAAACTCACTAATACTGTTACCATCATACGGAAATAGAGGTAAACGGTATTCTTCGCTATTCGTTTGTTGTTATCTGATGTTTGATTTGACATTAAATGTATGTTTTGCGTTAAATTGTTATTAGAGAATTAGGAGAACAACTAATCCGTTATCCAACACTATCTTTTGCCTGCTGATTTTTGATATCACTATAGTAATCATCTATTGCTGAAATAAAATCAGCTCCTATTCTTTTGTTTTTGTTAGCTATTGCTTTTGCCCTTAACTCTGATACTGTACCAAATGTTTCTTCATTGAAGCTTGTTACCTTCTTGCGAGTTGAAGAGCTTCCTTGTTCAACCTTTATGCCATCATCCAAAGCGGACAAAGCCTCTAGCATACCCTCAGCATAATGCGATTTAGCGCCAATGAAATTAGCAAAAACATGAAAAGGAATATCCATTTCTTTCTCTTTGCTCATACCCGCAGCATATAGTGTAACTACCATGGTGTGGGTCAATGTGATATCTCTTTTCTTGGACGAATCCTTGGCGTCTGATACTTTCAGAGTAATCGGATTGTTGAGGTCATCCAAATTCCTTTTCATGTTATCTTGTGCTTTTTGAATATCACCAGTAGTTTTCTGAATATCCTCTGTAGTTTGCTGAATCTTTCCTACCGCTTCATTTATAGGTTCTACAGCATGAGACATGGTGTCTCTGAGATCTTGGAACTTTCTTAATTCGTTTTGAATGTTACCTTCAATATTTTTAATGCCTTCAAATTGATTTGAGGTAGAAAAACCTGATTGCAACGAATATACAATAGATACTAAAGCCAATACTATCGAAACAATGGCTGAGGCAAAGGATATGTTATCCATTGCCGCATCGCTCACCCTTCCTGGACAGATTGATAACAGAAAAACATTGATTATTACTGTGAACAATACCAAGTAGATAATATGCCAAACAGATACTTTCTTTGAAAACATAGTCTTTAAAAGCTAAATTCTTTTTAACTTGCTTATTATCCAATCGGACACTTCCTTAGAATATCCATGCCAAGCAGCTGGAGCTTCCACAATTCCCACATACAGCATATCTTCTTCTGTAAGTACTTCATTGTAGTGATCTCTAAGTTGCTTTGCACTCTGCTCACTTTCTACCAAATAAGCAGAGCTGCCGAGACAAGCCCAACTTCCTTCTTCTTTAATAAGCGTGACAAGACGCTCATAATCGAAAGGCGTTGCACCTTTATGTAAATCGTAAGTAACTATATATACCGACATAAAACTATTTAAATTTCAGTAAAGAACTCAATATTCTTCTTCCATAAATCCATTATCTTCTCATCATTTTTGCTGCATATTCAAAGAAATCTGCAACGTTCTTGAAATCTTCAAACTGCTGGCAATACATACTTGCATAAGGCTCTGGGAACCTACTGCGTATATCTGCCTTTATCATACTTGCCAACACCTCCTTGGTGTAAGCTTTCCGCAATTCATTGTATTGTTCCTCGCTCATAATATTCTCTGTGATTTCAACAGCCTTGCTATATACATCGCCTCAAAAACTATGATACAACCAATCAAGAACAGCATTCGAAAATATAAGAGCAACCTCCTCTTTGCTATTCGTTTGCTATTATCTGATGTTTGAGACATCGTCATTTTACCTCCTTTGATTTTTCATATTTTTCAATCTCTTGATAGGCCCTAATTATATCATTATTTTGTTTCTTGCCTTTATATTTCGACTTGCGTCCAACTCCTCCAAAGATCAAACAATGTTCATCTTTCTTTTCAAGATAGAATCTTATTCCTAAATCATGTGCAGATTTCAACTCAAACATCTTGGATACGCCATTACATATGCAATGGCGATATAATTTTTCGTCTTCCTTATTTAAACTTATAAGATTTTTTGAATATGCTACATTCAACCTATTTACCATATGGCTTAGTTCAGCTATTTGAAGATTCATAAAGTCATCTTTGAACACTTGGCTATATTCAATTAAATAATTGTCAATACGATGTGTGAAACGAACCAAGTAAGCTTCTTTAGTTTCTTCATCTTGTAATATTTTCCCAACAACATCATAACGATTTTTTCCATAATAATTCAGCAACTTATATTTGTTTCCTCTATCTAAAGTTATTACAGAATTTACCCATTCTTTTTCAATTGGGAATGAGAAAAGGATCCAAGTATTTATACTTGCGATAGCTGTGTATAATGCAGGCTTCCCATTATGATAACGCATATCCAAGATTTCTTCTAATACTGAATCTTCAATAACTTTATCTTGATAATTGTAATCTACTAAATTTGCATTATCTCGCTGGCAAAAATAGTTGAAACAAGTTTTTTTCAAATCGGTATCCTTTATGCTTTTTATCAAATAAGCTAAAGGTTTTCCACCTATCTTGATGTTGTCAAATTCAGTACCAAGGACAATATACTTCTCTATATCAAGAAGTGATTCTTTGCGAATTTGAACATATTGTTTCATTGTATGCTCAAAAATTTTCTGCATGTCATCAACATTTGCCTCTGACATCAAATCGTTTAGATAAAACTTTTGACTCATAACATGTTAAATCAATTTCTCTGCATCTATCAAAAATTGGTCAAACATTCCTTGTGGCCAATTATCTACTTTGCCATTTTTCTTAATATGACAAGTTTCAACTTTCGTGCATTTGTTTTCATCTAGTTGGCACCAATAGACAATAACCTTGTCATCAAATGGTGTTTCACTTTCTTTGCAAAAAATTCTAACTCCATCAAACAAGTGATCACTATGGGTTTCAACTATAACATTTGCACCTGCTTCAACACAAAGACAAATCAACCGTGACATTTCATATTGCCCTCTTGGATGAAGATGGGCTTCCGGATTTTCTATCAATACTAAGGAGTCTTGTTTCAATGTTCCAAGTAATAAAGCCACAATGACTGGTAAGGAATAACTAAGTCCATATCCTACATTAGAAGAACGATGTTGGTCATATAGAGAATAGGATATGTCGGCCTGTCGTGCTAACTTAGGCTCGAACTTTACATTTGGGCTTATTTTTTGTAACCACCCAGATAAAATATAACTAAAAGTTTTGCCTTCTGCGTCATCTTGCAAAGAATCAGCAAGAACTTCGTCTCCATAATGTTCTATTACATTTAGAACATTTTCTCCTTCCGGTCCAAGTTCTAAATTTGAGAGCAAGGGTATGGTAGAAGTTCCTCCTTTTCTTGACGCAGAAATATAGATAATATAAGGTATAGGTGCTATATTTATTCCTTTTTCAGAATCGTATGATATTTGTGCATGACCAACTTCGTCAATAATCGCTTTTATTTTTATCTTGTCGCAATTTTGATTCTTCACTTCATTTTTATCACCAATATTTAACTGACAGAATGCTTTGGTTGCATCTTTGTATGTAACGATATTTTTTAGAACTCTAATTGATTGAATTACTGAACTCTTTCCACTACTATTTAGTCCTGTCAAAATCGTTAGTGGATGTAGTTCAAACGTTTGATTCACATACGATTTAAATCCATGCAAACTTATACTCTTAATCATAACGAATATTTATTTATCAATTTTGATAACTCTTCATATCGATAAGCAACTGAGCCTTGTCGCATACTGTCTCTAGAAATTGCGATAATAAATTTGTTATCATCCAATAGTTTTGAATACTCATCTATAAATTGCTTCTTGCGAACACACAAACGCACATATTGGTCTTTTGACATATTTGCTAACAGTACGCCCCAACACTCAAACAAACTTTTGTTAATCGGTCTTTTGTGTAGAGTACCATAACTTTTCCTAAATGCATGTTTGCCAAAAAGTATAGAAGCTCTATCCATCGCAATATCAAATTTTGATATTATAGTAGATTCATCCAAGATTTTAACATCTGGTATATTTACAGAGCCTCTTGATATGCTTCTTTTAATATCCCTAGAATCCAAAGAGGGCATAGAATTGTAAATAATCATGGTATCTGATAACCACGTATCAATATTCTGGGTTTTCTTATAAGAAGAATGATCCCGAATAACAAAGGAAAGAAAACGTAACAACAATTCCTTGTCTTCCATTCTTAAACTCTTTATTGAATAGTCAGTGGCTTGTTTGAAAGACTTCATTTCAGACATTTTCTTCAGCAACAAAGATATACGACCTCCATAAAGGGCATTACGTATCTCTTGTGAACTTAGAGGAACTCCGCCAGTGTTTATTCGTTTAAAGACATTTCTTTTCACTTCATCTGGGGTTCCCGGGTTAATGATAGTCAATGAAAATTGTGCTTCCATTATTCTATTATAGAAATTGTTAGGCATATTTTTCATTTGACAACCTTCTATATTTTTCAGAAACTCCAATCCCTTCAGTTTTATGCCTTTTCCCTCATCTTCACTATTTTTCGTTTTCATATATGGCTTACCCAAAATAAAATCTCTAAAAGCACTAATCCTTTGTAATCCATCCACAACCGTCCAATTACCTTCTTCGTCTGCTGAAACATAAAACATCGGAATAGGGATTTCTAACAGGATGGATTCTATCAATTGCGATTTTCTCTCGTCAGTCCAAACTTCATTGCGTTGAAAATCTGGATTCAAGATCAAAGAACCTTGTTTTAATCTTCTGAGCAACACATCCATAGGAATAACCTTTGTATTTATCGAAATTTCCTTGGGATTGAATGGATCTGATATTTCATTTTCTTCTATTTCGGTCTCTATTCCAGAAAAATTATCTTCTAAATATTGATGATACAAATCATCTATTTTATTAGAAACACTTTCTTCTGATTCTGAGAATAAAAAGGAATCAAACGAAAAGTCTAATTGCCCTAAATCTCCTTTTTTTAGCGAAAGGTATTCTTTCCCATCTTTTGACACCAGTGCAAAGGTGCCATCATTCTTTAGTTGAAGGAAAAGATTTATCTGTTCATTATTATATAACTGAAATAACATATTATTCAAAATTTTATTTAAAAATAGTTACTCCCCACTTTGTTATAAACAAATATTCTTCATTACCATATATTCCTATGTCTGTTTGGATTAGGCATAGTCTCAATCATCTTGCTTGCCTTAATATCGTTAATACGCTTGGCAAATGCCTCAAACTTCTGCAACTCATATCCGTCATTATCATACAATTGCTTCGTTTGTATGATATTAATGTCATTTCTACGAAACAGTTGAGTTAAATCCACTTGCGCATTTCTGATGCTGTTCCGAATCTGTTGATTTGAGGCATCATCATACGTAAAGATGGTAATGTGCTTTCTTTTATATTCACCAACCATACCACTCTGTTTGACGAAGAAATCTTTAAAGTAAGGAAAATCCATACCATTGATGGAATGACCAAAGAAAATAATGTCGTCTGCCTTTTCAAAATCCTCGTACATGTTGTTAGAAGAATAAAAGCGACTATTATCCTTATACATAAACGAATATTGCTCATAAAATTGATTGGCTGGGTCTGTCAAGACACCAAGGATAATACTGTCATTTGCCAATGCCCCATGAACATGAGTTACTTTTGAATTATCGATCTGAATTCCACAAGAATTAGCAATACCTTCTAAACTTGTATAATTGAACGTGTAGTATGAAAAATCACTAATATCAGCAATCAAAGTTAAGACTTTTGCTGCAAAGCGATTTATATTCAGAGATCTATTTTCTTGCTCCTCTTTCAGATATTTTAAGAGAGCCATTGAGACATCTTCGAAACCCTTTTTGTCCTTATCAGCAATCTCTTTGCAAAGGAATTCCGGACGTATTGATCGGGCATAATCATTCATCGTCTTTTCTATATCAAACCAAGCTTCGGTTTCTTTTGCCTTTCGTAATGCTCCAAGCAGATCTTGATCATGACTGGAATGACTTTGCATTAATTCTTCCCAAATCTTACTATTCGCAAAATCAGAATAACGTGTTTTTAGGCCAAGGTCAATATCAAACCCATTACCTATTATCAATAACCTCTTTGACATGATTGATACTTTTTAAATGTATTTCCATTGTTTCCTTATATAGGAACTTATTTAAAATCGATATTATAAATTTTACTCTAATGATATATAATCTTTTTCTTCACGCTTTACCTCGTCAGATGTTTTCTTAATATTATTGATATAATTCATATCATGTACAACTGCTTGGCTACAAATAATATCATCGGTTGATATAGCGCTCTTCCCTTCCGAAATCTCTTTTCTCACTATCAGCATGGAGTTTAAGAAAGGCGTAAAATAATCCGCTTGCTAATCTTTGGAGCTATCTTTAACGGTATTCATTCCCCAATTCACTCATTAGCTGAAAGTAACTTTAGAACTGAATCTATGTAACTATAGTACAAATCTCAGAAAATCTAAGGAGAAAAAATGCCGGCAAAATCAAAGGTCTCTCCAGATTTTACGGATTCAGGCCACCTTGAAGTTGCCAATTATACAAAACAGAAAGTTCTACCTGAAATCATTACTTATATCTGCTACCACCTATATATTAATGATTGCCAGAAGTTTGTTGTGCATTTAACTCTACTCTATCATTATTGTTAATCTGAGTTGTACATTGCTGCGCTAAGTTATTCTGCATCACATTGGCAAAGACAACAGCCATATTGTTTTGATTTCTTACACTTTGGTATGCCTCCCAATACCAAAACAGATAGGTATCCCATAAACCTAAATCTATTTCCTTTTTAAGCTGTTGCATTCTAGACTGGTTAGCATTAATAGCTTGACGCTGATATTTCAAATCAATATGTTGCTGACGAATTGTAATGATAAGACCCGCAAAGGCTAATACTGAGAAGAAAGCATTCACCACTCCAAACAAAACGCCAAATTGTCTTCTTTGCTCCCAATCTTCTATTAATTTAATAACGATAAAAGCAGAAAGCATCATCATAACAAAAAAACAAAGCCTATTGCCCACATCAATTGACGCAGCCACTTATCGTCATTATTATAGTTTTCCATATTACAATATTTATAACGTTCTAAAAGAATAAGGTAACTAGTACCCATAGGGATGTCGAGCAGTTACTTCTAGAGGGTTGCTGAGTAGTCAGCAAATAAGTTATTTTCCATATTTATACTGCATATAAGTTTTTTTCATTCTTTTTTTGTTTTTCTTATACCTTTCTGATATGTCGCAGACTACCATATGTTTATTATGATCATCAGACATTCCCATATTCAATCTAATAGCAATTAATTTTTCAAAACATTCTACAACATCATTCAGCTCATTTTCATAATCTACAGCAAGCCGCATATTATGTACTAACACATTTCTTATCTTATACACATGCTTTCCTATAGATTTACCACTAAGCTCAGAGCCAATTTTACTTAAGAAATTATCAACATTATTATTAAAATCTAAGGCAACAGAATGAGATGATGAAATGCCATTAAAAACCATTCCTATTTTTGCAATTTCTTCAGAATCTGTTGTTATCTTTTTTCTCAAATCATTTTTGTTAATATTTTTGTTATTAAAATCCTTAATATGGACAAACAAACTTTCTTCAAAAGCAATATCCATAAAATATTCAACTACTTGATAAAGGTAAATATATCTGCTAAATGGATTGACATATGAATATGGCAACCATTTCTTATACAGATTTCCAACCAATTTCATAAGGTCATCAGAATATTCAATTTTACTCAAATTTATCTTTCTTTTCTTATCATCTTTTATTAGATTATCTTCATAGCTGGATTTATAAAACAAAGATTCATTTATAGCATCAGATAATTTGTTTACGTGATAAAATCCTTCATCATAAAAACCAGGAAGAAATTTGTATATGTCGTCTTTGCTAATTTGCGAGATTCTGTAAACGAAAACATGGCATGCGGGCAAATCTATGTCAGAAAGTGAACATTCATTATCTTGATATATTAAAAACTCAGGCTCCTCTTCAACTATATGAGCTAAAAGAGAAGGAATTCCTATTGAAGCAAATTTATTTAACCATGAGTTATGCTGGTCAATAAAATCCTTGTCTTTCTCTTGAAAATAAGAAAGTGTAATAAGCCAACCAATAGTATATCCTCCCTTTATACGAACTTCTAAGTTATCATCTTCTGCCGTATAATATGGAGAATAAAAAAATGCTAACCCAATTTTAGATGAAGCAAGTTCATTATCAGGGAAAGAAGAATTCCATGTAACTCTTTTATCATCAATCAAATACTCCAACTCCTTCATTTCTGAATGATACTATATTAATAATCACGATTATAATCTTGTTTTGCTTTATCCAGAGCAAGTATCGGTTGCAAAAAATCCTGTCTCTCTTTATCAAACAGAGCCTTAAAGAAATAATAAAAGAAACATCTCTGACTATTTCCAATTTTCTTTGAAGTTTTTTTGATTTCATCTAAGAATAATAAGATTTCAGAAACAGCATCTACCATATCTTTTGAAGATATATTTTGAATCTGATTTTCTATCTCTTTAAAAGAAGAATAAGTATTATATCCCATCAGTTTTGAAATAGAAGCTCCAAAGCCAGTCATAGGCTGAGATTTATCAAAAATCGAATGGGCATCTTTTCCAAATGGACTCTCTATATCATTTAAAGATCCAATTGAATCTGTTCCTTCATATTCAATACATTTATCAACGAAACTGGTAAATGCCGTATATAATCTAATAAGTGAATCAAACAAATCTTGACTAACACTTAATTTAGAAATGTTATCAAAAGACTTAATTGTATCTAAAAGTTTATCACGGTTTATCTGCAGATAGTCACCTTCCATGTAAGAAGTAAAACAATCTATAGCATCACTAAACTTATATTCCCCTATAGATTTTCCTCTAGAATTATCTGTATCTTTTATTAATTTATATCCTTCTGTCATCTCATTCATCAATGATGAATATATAAATTCCACTTGATGACGCAGTTTCATAGGAGTTTGACCTGTGTTTAAAGTAAGCATTCTATAAAGTACACCTTCACGATTCAAACCCAAATAAATTTCAACTCGTATAGGGTTATTTAATGATTCCTTTACTTGGGAATCCGACTTAGCTTGTTCCACAATATCCTGTATTGTAAATGTTCGTTGCAATCCATCAAGAATCATTAATTTATTTTTATTATTACTAACCAGTTTCTTTAGATGCTCATTGTTATTCAATTCTTCATTATTTTGGAAAGAGCAACTTAATGAAAGAACTATCGGCGGAATAATACAACCACTTATTAAGTCTTGTTTAAGCAACGAATAAATTGACTTTGAAGACTTAACTTTATTTCTTTGGAATTCATTATTTCTTATACATTCCTGAACCAATGAATAGTATTCATTCATTGACATCTCAACAAGAAAATTATATGAATTGATTTTTTTGTCTAATATGGGATTTGATAAAATTTTCATTTTTTAGTTATGTTATTTATATTTTTAATCAGCTATATTTATACAAAAATATATCTGAATTTAATTTAGCAAACCACCAATACAGCATCCCAACTATTTATAAGCGTGTTAGCCGTATCTATATTTTGGAATAAAGTTTTGTTTTTTATGTTGGAAGCTTCACTCAACACAAGCTAAAGGAACTTTTGCTCTTGTATCAACAGTTTGTTCAATACAGGCAAGAGTTTTTCTATCTTGCTGCACATTACCTTATTATAATAGAAGTCTATATCGTCAAGGAGGTCATAAGCCTGGTCTTCGGGCATATCAGAGAGATGGAACGGGTGATGCGCATGGGTTAATTGTATGGCGCAAGAGTCCTTTTCGGTCGCTACTCTATGCCATCCGATTATTCTCTATCAACCTCTTAACATCAGAGATTTTATAGAATATGGTATTGCGAACCTTATAATATGGCAACAGGCCACTTTCACGCAGATCTTTTATAAAATCTTTGCTAACACCACCAAGGTAGACCGAGAGGGATTTAGTCGTTAGAAACTCTTTGTCTTGCTCTTTCAACGAAATAATTTTCTCTACCACGTTAATGCCCACACGCGTTTTTAATCTATCACTTGACATGATTATACTTTATATGGATTCTCAAATTGTTTTCAGATGTTTATCAGACACCTCACTAACGCACCTCCATGATGTCCTCCTTGTGGATGCCACGGAGAGCGGACGGTGGGTTTAGAGGTTTATCAGGGTTTGCATATCGAGCTCGTACTCGGGGTTTCGGTTGGGTACTGCCACGTAATGGATGTTCAGGTCGGGAATGGACAAGGGGGGGGAATACTTTTGGGACAGC
>ERZ857629.1035-NODE-1035-length-33606-cov-7.810438_pt1 | contig 33606 bp, 36 predicted proteins | sample MGYA00519700_ERZ857629 | MGnify/ENA primary metagenome ERZ857629 (study PRJEB31778, sample SAMEA3449351) | human gut metagenome | biome: human gut; feature: human-associated habitat; material: faeces | place: United Kingdom | collected 2010/2012 ... | reverse complement strand
ATTAATTTACTGATTCTTGCTTTAGAATAATGCCTTTTGTAATTGTATAACACCGGAATCAATAAGAAAATAATAAATACATTTATAATATTATATATAAGTCCAAACAATTCACTATCTAATTTCAAATACTTAATTAACTCTATTATTGTTAAGACAATATATAAAAGTGTAAATGTTAATAAAAAGATTTTTTTATATCTATATTTCATTTCTACTCCTTAACAACTTAATTATATCATATATACTTGAATTTATCTATTTTGAATGCTATTATTTAATTAACAAAGGGGGCTATTATGATAAATCATGATTTTTATACTTTTGTAACAAATGGTAACTTTTCAGATTACAATATATCAGTATATGAAAAAGATCATAATATTAGTGATAAACAATTATTAAAAAATAGTTTTAAATTCTTATTTTCATATATACCTAATAAATTAAAAAATAATGAATTTTCTATCAATATAACAATAAATACTATTAATCTTATATGTATTTTATTTTTATCAAATAATTTTGATAATGAAGAAATAATAGTGAATAAAAAAAGAATTGCTACTGCTAAAAAGATGATGTTATCATTTTTAAAAAAGAATATAAATCAAAAATTACTTGATGCTATGAATAAAATAGATTCAATTATTTTAGACAAAGAAATAAATATAGATGACCTAGTTAAATTAATAAAAGAACTAATCGATAGAAAAGAATATGATGCTATAATATCAAAGATAATAAAAATTAATAAAGAAGTATTAGACCATAATAATTGTGAATTATTTGATATAGTGTTTGATAAAACAATGAATTCTATTAAAAATGATGATAATGATGCTTACTATTATATAAGTTTATTAAAAATACTTTATACAAATAAAATTAATAAAGATTATTATATATTTAAAATAGACGAAATATGCAATCACAATCTATTTTATAGAGAACTTTATTCTATAATAAATGGTAAAATGGTTTGTTTAAAAGAAAATGAAATACTAGAAAAATACTACATAGAAAAAGCACTGCCAAGTCTTAATGCGCCTTTTATATTAGCTTCTTCGTTTGATGACACAATTATAACTATAGATGACTTTAATACGAGAATTAGTGATGATGGTTTAAGTTTCAAAAAAGATGGAAATAAATTTATAGTTGGAATTCATATTACAGATGTTGCAAGTTATATAAAACCAAGAGGTATTTTCGATTTACAAGCAAGACAAAATTTCAAAACAATATATACTGAAAATAGGAATAGAATTCCAATTTTTGATAGTTCTTTAGAATCAAACTTATCTTTAAATCAAAATGAAAATCATCCAACAATTAGTGTTTATACAATATTTGATTCATCTTATACACTAGTAGATTATTATTTAACTAAAAGTAATGTAAGAATCAGTAGAAATTTTAATTTATCAGAAACGGACAAAATATTAGATTGTAAAAATTTATCTGATGATTTTTCAAGAAATATCATTGGTTTATATGATATTGCTAGTAGTATTAATAATGATAATAAAGCAAAAGAAAGGTACTGGAAAAAGAAAGGTTCTGATCTTAACCTGTGTAAAAGTGAAATAATTATTAGTGAATTTTCAATATTATTTAATAGACTTATTGCTTTAATAGTATACGAAAATAATTGTACATATGTATACAAATACCAAGATCCAGAATATTTATCAAAATTGATAGATGTTTTAAACATCAGAAAATGTGATTTATTAAATGATATTATAAGTAACATATATTTAAATAGTGAATATTCTCTTGAACCCAAACTTCATAGTGGATTAAATGAACCAATTTATTCAAGTTCTAGTAAGCCTTTAAGAAATTATCCTGATACTTTTAACCAATATTTAATTCATGCTCAGTATTTTAAAGATTTATCTTTACCATATAATGAAGATGAGATTGAAAGTATTATTAATTATTTTAATAAAAGAAAAAGTGAAATGCTTCTTTTAAATAGAGAACTTAATAAGTCTTTAAAATTAAAAAAACATAGTTAAATTTCTCTTACTATGCTTTTTTTCTTTAAAATTATTTTTCTTACAAAGTCAAATGGTATAACTGTAAATGCTAAGAACAACATAATTTCAAACTCATAAATTGTTAATCCAGTTGTTCTAAAAATGTCACCACCATAGTATATAAGTATAATTTGTACTATTGCTATAAATAGTAATATGAATATAAATACTCTATTTTTTAATAAATTTGCAAATGTGTTTATTCTATATGTTCTGGCATTGACCGCATTAAAAATTGCCAAGAATATAAATAATCCAAAAAATGCTGTCATTAAATATTTATTGTTAGGATCATACCTATATATTGATTTGATAATATTTGATTTTAAAAAGAATATTGAAATTGCACAAGTATAAATGCTATTTAAAATAATTTGATTTTTCATGTATTTGTTAATAATTTTTTCATTTCTACTTTTAGGTTTCTCTTTCATATATTCTTTATATGCAGGTTCAAAAGCAAATGCAAGACCAGCAAGAGTATCCATAACCATGTTTATCCATAACATTTGTACAACAGTAACAGGGGATAATACTCCAATAAAAGGACCTATTACTGATAAAAGAACCGCAGATACATTAACAGTTAATTGGAATATCACAAATTTTCTAATACTTTTAAAAATAGTTCTACCATATAGTATTGCTGTTGTTATTGATGCTATATTATCATCTAAAATTACTATGTCACTTGTTTCCTTCGTTACTTCTGTACCACTTCCCATAGAAAATCCTACATCGGCTTTTTTCAACGCAGAGGCATCATTTACTCCATCACCTGTCATTCCAACTATTAATTCTTTTTCTTGTGAAATTTTAACAAGTCTATTTTTATCTTGAGGCAGCGCTCTTGAAAGAACTTTTAATTTTGGCAAGATGCTCATTAAATATTTGTCTGTCATTTTATTAAATTCTTCACTAGTTAATATTATATCATCTATATTATCTATAATTTTAGTTTCTTTTGCTACACTTAAAGCTGTTTGTTTAGCATCTCCAGTTACCATAACTACTTGTATTCCAGCAGTTTTAATAGTTTCTATCGCTTCTACTGCTTCTTTTCTTATATTATCTTTTAAAAATATAAAACCTATTAAAGTTAAAGATTCAAATTTATCAGAATCTGACATTGCTAATGCTAAAATCCTCTTGCCTTCTTTCATTTCCTTTTCAATATAATTCTGTAATTTACCTTTATTGATTAATACTCTTTGCTCTCCACTACTTGTAATATATTTAGTTGATTTTGATAATATCATTTCATAAGCACCTTTAAAAAAAGTTATATTGTTTTTATAATTGGTTGTTATTGATGAATATTTATCTTTGCTATTAAATTCTTTTGATTTAGTTATTTTATACTTATCTTTTTTATCTGTTTTGCAAAATGATAAAATTGCTCTTTCAGTAGAATTTCCTCCTTCTACTTTACCATCATTATAAAAAGATGAGTTATTATAAACTAAAGATAGATTTACTAAATCTTTTAACATTATATTTTTGTTTATCTTATCAATATTATCATATTTTTCTAATTCTGGTGTGACAAATGATGTCACGGATAATTTTCCTTCTGTTAGAGTACCTGTTTTATCTGTGAATAAAATGTTTAATGAACCCGATGTTTCTATACCTACTAATTTTCTAACTAAAACATTTTTATTTATCATTCTTTTCATATTAGAAGAAAGTACTAGTGTTATCATCATTGGTAGTCCTTCAGGTACCGCCATTACAATTACTGCTACACTTAATGTTACAGCATAAATAAGATGTGGAAAAAAATTTTTAAATGTTAATATTTTGTTTATATCGAAATCATTAGCAACGACCAGTGCATTAAACATGTATGATATTAAAACTAATAATGCTGCTAGATAACCAAATTTACTAATATCTTTTGCTAAATCTCGTAATCTAGTTTTTAAAGGACTTTCAATTGTTTTTTCCTGAATATCATTTGCAATTTTTCCATAAAATGTTTTTTCACCAACACAAGTAACTTCCATAATAGCTTTTTTCTCATTAACTATTGATCCCATATATACATCACTATCATTTATGTTTTTACATTTTTCATACGATTCTCCTGTCAAAGTACTTTCATCGACATATATTTCTCCCTGAATAATTTTACCATCTGCAGGAACTTTATCTCCAGATTCCAAATATACTATATCCCCACATACTAACTCATCAATATTAACAAGAGTTTTTTTAGAGTTTCTTAATACTTTAACTTTTATAATAGAATTTTCTTCACACAGTTTCTCAAAAGCTTTCTCACTACCATATTCTGATAATGCAGAAACAAATGTTGCTAAAAAAATAGCAATCACTATGCCAAGTGTCTCATATATATTTGAATCCCTAAATAAAAAAATAATTTTTATTGCTAATGCTAATAAAAGTATTTTTATTATTGGATCGCTAAAAGATTCAAAAATTAATTTTATAAAACTATTTTTCTTTTTGTGATTTAATACATTACTTCCATATTTTAATCTATTTTGTGCTACTTCTTTATTACTAAGACCTGTTATAATTTTCTTATTCATAAGTTCCTCTAATTAATAATACATTTTTAAGTAAAAAGATATGACAAATTTTTATAATAAGTTTAAAAACTTTAAAATAAATGTTAAAATTATTATGAGGTAGAAGTATGAAAAGAATAGATAAAAATAATTATTATTTAGATATAGCAGAAGTAACTTTAGAAAGAGCTACTTGTATAAGAAGAAAATGGGGTGCTGTCATTGTAAAAAATGATGAAATTATATCAACAGGTTATAATGGAGCGCCAAGAGGAAGAAAAAATTGTAATGATTTAGGTTATTGTATGAGAGAAAAACTTAATATTCCTCGTGGTGAAAGATATGAATTATGTAGAAGTGTTCATGCAGAACAAAATGCAATTATATCTGCTTCTAGAAAAGATACAATAGATGCAACTTTATATATTGTTGGTGTAAATGCAAATGATGGTAGTTATGTTTCAAAATCAATGCCATGTGCAATGTGTAAAAGAGTAATTATAAATAGTGGTATAAAAAATATAATTTTAAGAGATACAAAAGATGAGTATAGAGAAATTTTAGTTAGTAATTTTATTGAGAATGATGATAGCTTAGATGGCAGCTTAGGTTACTAGGAGTAAATAATGGATTTAAGTATTATTATACCTCTATATAACTTTGAAGATAAAGTTTTAACTCTGTATAATAAAATCATTGATGAATTTAACAATGTTGATTTAAATATAATTTTTATTAATAACGGTTCATCTGATTTAACTATAGAAGAATTGAAAAGTATACATAAAAAGAATAATAAGAGTGTAAAAATTATTAATTTTTCTAAGAAGTATCACATTGACATAGCAATTAAAGAAGGTATTTTACATTCAAAAAGTAAATATACAGCAATATTTGATGTCAACTCAAACATATCATTAAAATATCTGAATAAAATGTATGACACAATTATTAAAAGTCAAGAATATGATTTTGTCTGTGTTAATAAAGTGTTAACAAAGATCAATATAATTAAAAAAACAATTTTTAATGTTGTTGATAAATTGTTTAATAGTACATTAAATACAGAATTTACAAACTGTATAATATTTAAAAAAGATATTTTAAATGTTATTAATCAAAATAATATAAATGTTAATGATGTTTTAGAACTTGGTTATAATGGTTATATTTATATTGTTAAAACAAATAAATCTCAAAAAATTAAAAATATATTACAAAATAATATCGAAAATTGTATCAAATATATTGGTATTATTAATTTGTTTATCTCTATAATAGTTTTCTTAATTTATATAACTCTATCATTTTTAAAGATAATTAAATTTAATTATATAAGTATTTTTCTTTTCTTTATTATGTTATTTCTGTCATTATTTTCAATATTATTAAGTTTTTGGATGAAAAGAAACAATATAAGCTCAAATTACTTAAAACGTAATTATATTATAAAAGAACTTATTGGACTAGATAATGATTATTTATAGATTTTTGTATAATAAAAAGTAATGTTATAATTTGACATTACTTTTTGCATTTGTAGATAGTGATGCAAATTCATTATTTTTATATAGAATATATGCGGCAGCACCAATCATTGCAGCATTATCTGTACAATACTTTTTAGGTGGCATGCACATTTTTACTCCTAGCGAATTGCACATATCTTTTAGCGCTTCTCTTATGTGAGAGTTACTAGCAACTCCTCCACTAATTATAAGCGTTTTTAATTTATAATTTATCAATGCTTTTTTAGTTTTATTAACCAAATGGTTTGTTACACAGTCTTGAAATGATCTTGCAATATCATATTCACGTATTTCATTTCCTCTTTGATGCTCATTATGAACTAAATTATTTATATGACTTTTTATTCCACTAAAACTAAAATTATATGATTCATCACTTAAAATATTTGGCATTTGGTATGATGGTTCACCTTTTAATGCATATTTTTCAACATTTGGACCACCTGGATATGGTAAAGATAATATTCTAGCAACTTTATCATATGCTTCACCAATCGCATCATCTAATGTTTGACCTAAATATTCAAAACTATTCTCATTTTTCATTAATATTAAATCTGTATGACCGCCTGACACTATTAATGAAAGTAATGGGTATTCTAATTTATTTCCTATCATATTAGCATAAATATGTCCCATCATATGATTAACAGCTATAAAAGGTTTTTTATAAATAAATGACAATGCTTTAGTTGCCTCTACTCCTACAAGCAAACTTCCTAAAAGCCCTGGAGCATAAGTACATGCAAAAGCATCAATATCTTCAAATTTCATATTTGCTTTTTCCATACATTCATTTATTACCATAGTAATATTTTCTAAATGTAATCTACTTGCTACTTCTGGAACAACCCCGCCATATTTTTTATGTACATCTATTTGAGAATTAATTACAGTGGCAATATCTTCATACCCATTTTTTATAATACTTGCACTTGTTTCATCACATGATGATTCAATTGCTAAAATATAAACATCCTTTTTCATTTTACTTTCTCCATTATTATAGCAGTATCTTCACCATAATATCTATCTCTTAAACTAATTTCTTTAAAGCCTAATTTATTATATAACTTTATAGCTTGTTGATTGTTTTCATTTACTTCTAACATAATTCTACTGTATTCTTCATTTTTAAACATATTTTCCATGAGAGCAGTAGCAATTCCTTGCCTTCTATTCTCTTCATTTACAAATAAATTCATTATATCAACTACACCATCAACTAATCTTATTTCCAAATATCCCAAAATTGTTTCATTATCATTAGTTTTATAGTTATATATTGAATCAGTATCAGATAATATTTCTTTCTCTATCATTTTTCCACCTCTATTTTCTTTATATAATTCGCATTTATATGATGTGGATTTTCACTTTTAGCATTACCTATATATGAAATTATTTTATCAACATCTATATTATGTTCAACTTCTTTGTATTTTTTTTCATATTCATTTTCATTGCTATAAAATTCTTTTATCAATTCTTTATTATCTTTGGTAAAAACTGATATGTAATAACCTTTATTATCTTCTATTACTGCCATTTTATTATCATCTATATCACTACTAACTAAATACGCTGTTAAACTTGATATACTATTAATTTTTATATTTAATGCATATGCTATTGTCTTTGCAATTGAAAGACCAATTCTGATACCCGTAAAACTTCCAGGACCATTAACAACTATTATTTGCTTTAAGTCTTTAACATCAAGTTTGTTTTCATCAAATATTTCTTCAATCATAGGCATCACATAAATAGAATGACTATATTCACTTTCTTTAGTTTTGATATATAATTTAGATTCAGTTTTAAGTGCTATAGTTATAAGACTATCATGCGTATCAATAAATAATATCATACTATCCCTCTTTTCCTGCATATTATATCATTTTTAATTTTATTTTTCACTATTTACGTAATCTAATTCCACAATTTTTCTGGATAAACGTTATTTTCTATTTGATTATTAATGTAATTTACAACTTCTTCTTTGTCTTCTTTATATGTTACACCTACCCATTTCGAACTAGTATCTATAATTTTAACTTTATAATCATTGTTTTCAATTCCATGTGATACAACATCTGGTATTAAAAATTCATCTTTCAATAAATCTTTCTCTTCAAAAAATTTTTTCATCTGTGCTTTTATATAATTAAATATATTTGGATAAAACATCATCATATTCATAGACACCTTTGTATCAGGTTTTATAGTTTTTTTAATATTTGTTTCTAATGATACTGCTTCAATAATATTAGATTTTGTCACAGATGATTCATCAATATTTTTTAAATATCCATTCTCAATATTGCAAATTCCTCTTTTAACTGAACCATTGTCTGTAACAGTGTTAATAACATCATAACATACAAGTCCTATTTCGTTTGTATCTTTTGATTCATTCATGTATTTACTTGCTTCTAAAAATGCTTGATAACCATAAAAATCATCTGCATTAATTATCATAAATTGCTCATTAATTACATTTCTTGCAGCATATATTGCATGTGCTGTTCCTAATGGTTTAACACGTTCTTGTGGAACACTATATCCTGTTGGAATATCTTGAATGTCTTGAAAAACATATTCAACAGGTATTTTTCCTTCAACCCTGCTTCCAATTGTTTCTTTAAAAGTTTCAAAGTTTTCTTTTTTAATAATAAAAACTACTTTATTAAATCCACATCTTTTAGCATCATAAATAGAATAATCTATTATAAATTCATTATTTGGACCTACAGGTTCAATTTGTTTCAATCCCCCAAATCTGCTACCCATACCAGCAGCCATAATTAATAATGTTTTATCTTTCATATTTCTCCTTTTTTTAAAATAAGATTACTTATTGAAGTAATCTTATTTATTTGTTTGACTTTTCTTTGTTTTTTTATCAGGAATATTTTCTTTTTTTACTTCCTCATTTGATTTAATTTTATAATTACTATTAGCTTCGACTAAATCTTCTATTTCTTCTTTAGTTAAAGTTTCGTTTGTTATTAATCTGTTTGCTAAAACTTCAACTAACTTTTTCTCTTTAGAAACTATTTCATGTGCTCTTTTGAAACACTCATCTATTATTTTTTTAACTTCTTGATCAATCAATAATGCAACTTGATCTGAGAAGTTTTTAGTTTGATTATAATCTCTTCCTAAGAATACACTTTCACTTCTATGTTCGAATTGCATTGGACCTAATGAACTCATACCATATTCAGTAACCATACTTCTTGCAATTTTAGTTGCTCTTTTCAAGTCATCACTTGCTCCAGTAGAAATTTCATTTAAATAATATTGTTCACTTGCACGTCCAGATAATAATGTTATAATTTGTTCTTCAAGTTCTTCCTTTGTATACACAAGTGTTCTTTCTTCTTTTGGTAACATTTGTGTATAACCACCTGCCATTCCTCTCGGAATTATAGTTATTTTATGTACTTCTTCTCCATTTGGTAACACTATTCCAGATACAGCATGTCCTGCTTCATGATAAGCAACTATTTTCTTTTCATATTCAGTAACTTTTCTACTTGTTTTAGCAGGTCCCATCAATACTCTATCACTTGCCTCATCTATCTCGTCCATTGTTATTGCTTCTTTATCTCTTCTAACTGCAAGTAAAGCTGCTTCATTTAATAGGTTTTCTAAGTCTGCTCCTGAATATCCAGGTGTTCTCTCAGCAATATGTTTTAAATTTACAGATTTTGCTAATATCTTATTTTTAGCATGAACATTTAAAATTTCTTCTCTTTCTTTAACATCTGGTTTACCAACAGTTACTTGTCTATCAAATCTTCCTGGACGTAATAACGCTGGATCTAAAACATCAGGTCTATTTGTTGCTGCAATTATAATTATTCCTTCATTCTCACTAAATCCATCCATTTCAGATAATAATTGATTTAATGTTTGCTCTCTTTCATCATGTCCGCCGCCTAAACCAGTTCCTCTTTCTCTACCAACAGCATCTATTTCATCTATAAATATTAAACATGGCGCAGTTTGTTTTGCTTGTTTAAACATATCTCTTACTCTTGATGCACCTACACCTACAAATAATTCTACAAAATCAGAACCACTTATATAGAAGAAAGGCACTTTTGCTTCTCCTGCAACTGCTTTAGCAAGCAATGTTTTTCCTGTTCCTGGAGGACCAACTAATAATACTCCTTTAGGAATCCTTGCTCCCATCTTAGTAAATTTCTTAGGATTTTTTAAAAAATCAATTAATTCCTGAACTTCTTCCTTTTCTTCCTTTAATCCGGCAACATCTTTAAATGTTTTTGTACCACCATCTTCTGATAATTTTGCCTTACTTTTACCAAAGTCAAATGTTCCTTTACCATTATTACCTAATTTTATAAACATTACATACATTAATACACCAAATAATATAATTGGCACTATATTAAATAATATACTTAACCATGTACTATTTTCAGGATTTGTATTTGTTGTAACTTTCAAATTATGTAATTCTGCTGCTTCATATATAGATGAAATTACAGTATCAGTATATGGTATTGTTACTTTAAAAGTTTCTCCCTTTTTATAACCTTCCATTTTTCCAGTTAATTCATAAACACCTGAACTATTTCTTGGAGTAACATTTAATTCTGTTACTTTACCACTATTTATGTCACTAGTTAATTCAGTATAATTTAATTCATTTATTTTCGTACTAATAGAATTCAAGAAAATATATGATGTAACTACAACTGCAAATAGTAATAAATATGGCATAAAATTCATATTTCTTTTTGTTTTCTTTATATTCATAATTCCGTCCTTTCTAACGATACCTTAGTATTATATCATACTCTTGTGAAATTTTCTTGTCAAATTTTGATTTTTTTAAACCAGGTAACCAAATTATATTGTCCTTTGAATCTAAAACAACAGGCCAACTGCTTCTTTGACTTGGTTTTATTTTCTCATCTATAAATATATCACTTATTTTTTTAGTACCATTCATTCCTTTAACTTCTATCTTATCACCATTTCTTTTATTTCTAACATATAATGGTAATGTTAAATCTGCACTATTAAGCCTAATTGTATTATTTGAGGTATCAGTACAATCTGTTATTTTCTCAATAATTTTACCGTTTGGTAAACTAACAACATTTGATATTTCTATTTCATATTCATCTGTTTGTTCTTCATCATATGTAAATATAATTTCATTATATGATTTAATAACTATTAAATTATTTGGTAAATGCACTATACTATTAGATCTATTTGAATTTATTAGATTAAATATTAATTCAACATGAGCATCACATATTACAAATAAATCATCTCCATATATTTTTTCTAATATATTATAAATTATTTTACTTTGTAATACTTTTTCTAATTGTATGAATTTATCTATATTTAAATTTCCATTATTAAATACTTTATTAAAATATTTATTTGCCTCATTTTCAATAAACTCATTATTTTCAAGTAAAGTCTTACTGTATTTCAAAAACTTTTTATGTACATTAGGTTCTTCTTTCTTTAAAAAAGGTAACACATTATGACGATATCTATTTCTAGTATAATGATCTTCATTATTAGAACTATCAATTGCATACCATATGTTATTTCTTTTATCAAAATCTTCTAATTCTGCTTTTGTTACAGTTATTAAAGGTCTAACTAAAGTATAATTATCTTTTTGTACAATTCTACTAAAACCACTATAACCTTTCAAAGTAGAACCTCTGACTATTCTCATTAAAATAGTTTCTATTAAATCATCTCCATGATGTGCTGTCATTAAATATCTTGCTGAATATAACTCAACAATTTCATCAAAGAAATTATATCTTACAGTTCTTGCTTCATTATGAAAATTGTCATCACCCCAATTTTCTACTTTTATGTATTCAAATATTATATTGTTTTCTTTACAATATTTTTCAAGTCGTTTTTGTTCATCAGCACTTTCTTTTCTTTTATTATGATTAACATGAGCACAAACTATTTTAAAACCTATTTTTTCTTTGAATTGATTCATTATATATAAAAGAGCCATAGAATCTGGTCCACCAGACACTCCTATGACAATAAAATCATTTTCTTTTAAATTTAGTTTTTTATTAATAAAGTTATATACTTCTTCCATAGAAATAAATCCCCTACTCTTCAATTTTTATTATTATTTCATCATCCTTTGAATATAAATATTTTTCTCTTGCATATCTTGCCACATATTCAGGATCTTGAAGTTTATTTATTTCACTTTTTAACTCTTCTTCTTCTGATAATTTATTTTTATATGATATTTTATCATTTTTTATTTCATTGTTTATTTTAATATATTTAGAAACAGTAGAATACACAGTCGTCAAAAAGAATATACTTGTTATTATAAGTAATATTGAATAAAATGTCACTCTAAATTTTGTTTTTATTCCCTTTTTTTTCATAATCCACCATTCTTTTTATTTAATTATAGAATGATATATTTTTAATTACAATATATTATACTCATTTTGACATATTTTTTGTAAAATATTTTGAGTATGAGTAATAAGACATTATGAATGTAACTATCAAAAAGTAATTGTTAATTATACCATCATTTATTTTTCTAAAAATATAAAAATATATTAATGTTATATTTATTGTAAATAATAGTGAATTTAAAAATTTGTATATAGTTTTATTTTTATATATTAATTTATATATTTTAAAAAATACAATTCCTATAAAATATCCATAAATAAAAGAAAAGGCAAATGACAATATTTGCTCAGTTAAACTCATCATTTAAATAACCTTGACATTATACTTTCTGTTTTTAGTTTTTTAATATCATCTAAATAGTTTACTGATATTATTTTACCTTTTATAGATAAATTGCCTCTAAATGTATCCAATTTTAATAATTCTAAATTATCTCCTTTTATTATTATAGGCCCCATGATACTATCTACAAAAAATTCATTATCATCAAAACTATTTAATTTTTTAATTCCTGATAATACAATATTTTTTCTTTCTGTTATTGTAATTAAGTGACTAAAAGAGTCAGTTAATTCTTTATTTTTATCCATATTTTTCACCCTAGTTAATAATATGTTATTTACCATGAAAAAAGACTGCCTAAACAGTCTTTATATCATTTTTATTCATCTTTACTTTCTACTTGAACATCTTCTGCTTTTTCATAAGCATCTAATATTTCTTTTTCAAACATAGTTCTTACTTCTTGGTTGATTGGATGAGCTATATCTTTGTATTCACCTACAGGTGTTTTTCTACTTGGCATAGCAATAAATAAACCATTATCACCTTCGATGATTCTAATATCATGAATAGCTATTGCATTATCAACTACTACTGAAGCAATTCCTTTCATACGAGAATTTTCTCTTTCAACCTTACGAATCTTTACTGATGTGATTTCCATAAAGTACCTCCTTAATAAATGCTAATTCAATTATAATACAAATAGTTTAAAATATCAATAATTAATTAAATTATGAAAAAATTATATTTTTGTTAATATTACTACTTTGGTAATAACATCAGCATATGTAAATGATTTTATTCCTCTATCAGTTTCTACTGTAAATAAATTTTGATGAATCTTTTTAATTTTTCCTTCATAATACTCATATTTATTTCTTCCTAAATTAACCTTAATTTTCAATTTAAAATCTTGTAATTCTATTATTTTTTTCTTTATATGGTCTATATTCAATATTAGTCCTTTCTGGGATATCCTTTTATCATCATCCCACATACATTTAAACCACCAATTCCATCTTTTCCATACTTTGTTTTATTTAATAAATCTTCTAAATCAACCAAAATATTTTTTTCACTTAATGCTAGGTATGACGCTATTATCGCTGGATCTAAAGCGTGAATATTAATATGTTTTGGACTTGATGCATACGTAGAACCTGAAAGTATTAAACCCTTAAAATCACTTTGACAAGCACCTGATACTATTATCAAATCGTTGTGACTAGCTATTTTTTTTCTAACAATTTTAACACTTTCTTTATAATAATCACTATTTTTATACTTCTTTCCATTTTTTTTATTTTTATAATATGCATCATGACCTGTAATTACTAGTATATTAGGATTGTGTTTTTCAACTAGTTTTATAATATTTGAAGATATTTCACTTTCTTTAAATATATACCCAAATGCTTGTATTTTTTGATTTTTATAATATTCTAAACACCTATCTAAATAATCTTTATCACTATCTATATGTAGAATTATTCCTGGTATATAAAAATAATCATTTGTGTTTAATTTTCTTACTGTGTTACTTACTTCTTTTTTTTTAGGAATTGCACTGAGTACTATATCTTCAATTGACGCATCTGCATATAATCTTAACTCTAATCCTTTTAAATAAACCTTATTTCCTATTATTCTGTCAATTTTAAATAATATATCATTTCCATATTTTTTTCTGGATACAATGTCTCCTACTTTAAAACTGTTATTCATGCATAATCACCAATTAATACTATTCTTTTTTTATAATAATTATTCCTTTATTTTTATTGTCTTTTAGTTTTGTTTATAGTAAAATATATATTGATAATATATAATAATATAGGGAAATTTTTCTATTTAGAAGGGATGTGCAAGTATGATATTTAGTATGGCATTAGGAATAGTCGGTTTGACTTTTTCAGTTATAATACTTTGTTTATATTTTTGGAAAAAAAGAGCAAATGTTGAAGGAACATTGACTACGTTATTTTATAGATTTTTAGTTATATTTTTAGTTATTCTTGGATTTTATGAAATAGTTTGCGTGGTTTCAATGGCAAATGCTAGTAGTCATCCTATACTAAATGAAATTCTCTGCAGAATACATATATTGCTAGATATAATTTGGGCAGCTGTATTTATGGTTTATATTTATTCAGTTACCAGAAATAAAAATGATGATCTTATGGAGTATATTAAAAGCAGAAGAGTTCTTGCTATAGTTATTGTAGTCGCAGTAATTATAACTTATATTGCATCATGCATGTTAAAAGTTACTTATCATTCAGCCGTAAACCCTAACTTTTTTGTAATCGGTGGTCCCGCATTATATCCTGTTTATGTTATTGCAGGAGTAGGATGTATAGCAATCACAATAATTATGTTAAAATTTAAAAATACTTTAGTTAAAAATTTACGTTTTCCAGTAATCTACTTTGTAGTGCTGTTTGCATTTTTAGTTGCAATAGAATTTATATTTTTTGATTATAGAGTTAATTATATATATTTTGTTTTCTGTTTTTTACACATGGGAATGTTCTTTACTATTGAAAGTCAAGATAAAAGATTACTTACTAAAGTTGAAAATGGTAGAAAGGAAGCAGAAATTGCTAACAAAGCAAAAACTGAATTTTTATCAAATATTTCACATGAAATTAGAACTCCAATGAATACTATATTAGGCTTTAGTCAAGCATTATTAGAAGAAAATAAATTAACAGAAGATATTGTAAAGAGAGATGCTGTTAATATTAGAGAAGCAAGTGCAAATTTGTTAGAACTGATTAATAATATTTTAGATATATCAAGAATAGAATCAGGAAAAGAAATAATTGATACAAAAGATTATAAATTAGAGGATTTATTAATGGAAGTAAATAGCATTATTTTCTCAAAAATAAGTAAAGATGTTTTAGAATTTAAAATTAATGTTGATCCTAATATTCCTACTATGTATAATGGAGACTCAAATAAACTATATAAGATCTTAATAAATGTGTTACTTAATGCAATTACTCATACTAAATTTGGTAGTGTATCATTAGACGTAGGTGGCGCTTATGTTGGAGATTCTTTTAAACTTAGTTTTGTGATATCAAATAATGGTCATGAAATGACAGAAGCAGAATTTAATAAGAGCTTTGAAGATTTTGCTGAGGGAACTTCTACAAATAGTGCTGTTGATAGTGTCAAATTAGGTCTTATTGTTGCCAAAAGACTAATTGAAATTGTTGATGGTACTATAGATTTTAAAAATGAAAAAGGCAAAGGCACTAGATATATAATTAGTATTGATCAAAAAGTTATAGATGATATGAGAATAGGAAATTTATTTATTGAAAGTAAATTCAGTGATGATAAAACTTATGACTTCAGCAATAAGAAAGTCTTAGTTGTTGATGATAATAAAATTAATTTAAAATTAGCGGAAAGATTATTATCACAATTTAATATGAATATTAAAACTGCTGAAAATGGAAAGGAATGCATAGATTTAGTAAAAAATAATTCATATGACATTATATTACTTGATCATATGATGCCTGAATTAGACGGAGTTGCTACTGTTCATATTTTAAGAGAATCTGGAATTACTACTCCTGTTATTGCTTTAACAGCTAATTCTTACACAGGTTCTAAAGATAATTATATTAAAGAAGGATTCACTGATTATTTAGCCAAACCAATTCGTTATAAGGACTTGTATAGATTATTGGCAAAATATTTAACAACTCAGGAGGGCAAATAATATGATTGATTTAAGAGCATTATTAAATTTAGATAATAATATTATGGCAAGTTTACTTTTTTCATTTGGTAGTCTTGCATTTATCTCATTTTTGGCTATAACTTATTTATGTAAAGGCAAAAGTTTAAATATTAGACCAAAACTTTATAGAATAATGATATATTTGGTATTGTTTATATTAGTTACTGGAATAATTAACACTTATCTTATAACATTTGGAGTTAATAATATTTTAAGCAGAATTATTTATATTTTGCATTGGACTAGTTACACCACTTGCTTTTGTACATACTATATTTATTGTGTTATTTACTTATCAGATTTAGAAGCAAGTTCATTAAATGAACTATGGCAAAAAAGTGCTAAAACTAGGGTTACGATTGTAATTGCTATTATGATTTTTATTGCGTATTTATTTATTCCAACTTCTAATATAGTGCCTGATAATTTTACTTATTTTGCAGGAAAAGCAGAATATTATATAATGATAATATTGGTGCTAATTGGTGCAACTATTATGATTGAAACATTTATTTTAAATAAAAATGCGCCTAGCAGAAGAAAAATTGCTATTTCTTTAGTTATGTTTGCTATGTTAATAATGGCAATAACTCAAGTTTTAGTGCCAAATGTAAGTTTATATCCACTTGTTTGTTCTGCACATATTTTCTTCTTATATTTTATAATGGAAAATCCTGACATACAAGTTGCTAAAGAAATTGATATATTAAAATCAGAAATTGACAAATCTAATAGAGCTAAAACAGATTTCTTAAATAATATGTCTCATGAAATTAGAACTCCTATGAATGCTATAGTAGGATTTAGTGACTCTCTATTAAATACGCCAACATTTGATGAAAATATAGCTAGAAATGATATTCAAAGCATTGCTACAGCGAGTAATAATTTGTTAGATATTATAAATAACATCTTAGATATTTCAAAAATTGAATCTGGTAAAGAAGTGCTAGATAATAAGGAATACAATATATCTAAACTAATAAATGATTTATCAAATATAATTCAAACAAGAATAGGAAATAGTCCAATCAAATTACACATTTATATGGACCAAAATATTCCATCTGTTGTTTATGGTGATTCAACAAAGTTATATCAAGTTCTACTTAATATAGCAAGTAATTCTGTAAAATATACTGAGGTTGGTAGAATACAAATATCTTGTGAAGGTGAATATAAGGATAAATTAAACGAAGAGATTATGTTACACTTTAAAATTTCTGATACAGGATACGGTATTAAAAAAGAAGATTTTGATAAAATGTTTGAAAAATTTAGCAGACTAGATAATGCTATTTCAAAAGAAATTGAAGGAACTGGATTAGGTTTAGTTATAACAAAAAGATTCGTTGATTTAATGGGAGGTAAAATCTGGTTTACTAGTGAATATGAGGTAGGAACAACTTTCTATATTGACGTACCATTAAAAGTAATAGATCCGACGCCTATTGGTGATCTTAAACGTACAAATAACATAGAAAAAGTTAATTCATATTTAGATTGTTCAAATTATACTGCATTGATTGTTGATGATAATAAATTGAATATAAAAGTTGCAGAAAGAATATTAAAGAAATATAATTTTAATATTGACACTGCTGAATCTGGCAAGGATTGCGTATTTAAATTTAAATCTGGGAAACATTATGATATAATTTTTCTTGATCATATGATGCCGGAAATGGATGGAATTGAAACGCTTCATATATTAAAAAGACTTGATGACTATTATATACCTCCAATAGTTGCACTTACTGCCAATGCAATCACAGGCATGAAAGAAATGTATTTAAAAGAGGGGTTCGATTCTTATCTTTCTAAACCAATAAATGTTTTAGAACTTGATAAAGTAATTCATAAATATTTTGAAAATAGTACAAAATCGACTGTAAAAAATAATATAAAAGAAAATAATAATGAATTATTGACAAATGTTGACACTATTGAAGATAAAAAAACAATTATTGAAGAAAAAAATGATATAATAGAGTCAGATAAGGAAGGTAATGAAACTATGGAAGAATTTTTAAAAAATAACAATGTAGATTTAGATAAGTCTTTGGAATTTCTTGGAGATATTGAAATGTACAATATTACTATATTGGATTTTAAAACAGAATCTATGAATAAATGGGAAAAAATAAAAGAATGTTTTGATAAAGAAGATATGACTAACTATTCAATATATGTACATGCTTTAAAAAGTGATTGTAAATACTTAGGATTCATGAAATTAGCTGATATTAGTTATCAACATGAACTTAAAAGTAAAGAAAATGATATTTCATACATAAAAGAACATTACAGTGAATTAGAAACTGAATTCAATAAAATTAAGGACTTAGTTAACACTTATGTTAGTAAATTTAATTTAGGCTAGTATACTAAAAACTCTAATTAAGTTATTTAATTAGGGTTTTTATATAAAAAAATGGACAATAACTTGTCCACTTTTAATTAGCAAATTTATTTGTTTGTTTATCAAATCTATAAATAGTACTTACAGATGAATTTTTGGTAGTCATCACTACAGTTATTCTATTTTCATTACTAAGCAAAACAAAATCCTCTAAATTATCTATATCCAATTCTTTTTGAGTTATTATTTTTAATTCATTATCATATACAATTAAGGCATTTTCTTTTATAACAAATATATAATTGTCTAATGAATCTATTTTATCAAATTTAAAATTATTTATTATTTTTCCACTTTTATCAATTATTCCATATTTATTATCTTTAGATATAATTCCATATTTTTTAACTGATAAAGATGTTGGATATTCATCTAATTTTAATATAGTTTTATTAGAAGAAATATCATATATTAAATATTTTGAATCATCTTTTATTACTATTAAATCATCCTTATCAAAGATAAATTGTTCTGATTGTATATTTTCAACAACACAATCCTTAATACATTTATAAACTGATACTTCCTTTATATCTTTATAAAAATGAATTTTATTATTTTCAATGTTATATTTATAAGTTGAATACTGAATTTCATTATAATTACTAATTATGTCTTTCAATTCTTTATTTGCTTTATATTTAACCCACCATATAGTTCCAAGTATTGCAAGAATAAAAATAAAGCATATTATAAATATTATTATCTTATCTATAGTTTCAATTTTTTCCTTTGTATTATCTGACATATTATCACCATTATTTTACTTGATTAGCAGCAGTACATTCAAGTTTATAAGACTCATTTTCTTTAACTTGTGATATTTTTAATTTATCAAAATTACCTGTTGCTTCAATATAATATTTGCCATCAAAGACATTTAAATAAGTAACTTTTTCATTCTCAAATAATACGCAATAATATAATTTTTTTCCTGTTAAATCTAAACAAGTATTATCTTCTGAGTATATATAATTAGTTGGCCTACCAAAAATTTTATTTTCGGTTCTTTTTTCTTGAGATTTACTATAAACCAAAGCTACATTATTTAAAAAAGTACTTTTCTTAGAATTTTTATAAAACTTCGCTATTCTAGGTATTGAATATGTAATTAAAATAATTAATATCAAAACAACTCCTATAAGTTCAATTAAGGTAAATCCTTTATTATTCATGCTACCACTCCTATATTATATTAATATTTTAACACATTTTCAAGAATATTCAAGTTTTATAACTCGTTTGATATTAAAATAAAATCTTCAATTGTTAAACTTTCTGCTCTGTATGTTAAATCTTTATTTATCTTTTTTAAGATATTTTCAATTTTAATTAAATCATAAGACTTTAGATTATTTTTTAAGTTCTTTCTCTTTTGAGTAAAAGAGTCTTTTATTAACTTATAAAATACTGCTTCATTATTTACTTTATACTTATTGCTTTTCTTAAATTTAATTACTGTACTATCTACTTTTGGAATAGGTTCAAAACAATTTTTGCTTACATCGCATACCTTTTCTATGTTAAAATGATACTGTAGAAAAACTGATAATGAATTATATTTTTTAGAATTTGGTTTTGCCATAAATCTTTCTGCTACTTCTTTTTGAACCATTATTACAATCTCATCTGCATGATTATAATCTATAATTTTATTAATTATAGCAGTTGTTATATAGTAAGGCAAATTACCAACAAAAATAATTTTTTTGTATTTAGAATAATTTATATAATCACTTAAATTAATGGTTAGAAAATCTTGATATACAATTTCTAATTTATCTGAATCTATTTTTGATAATATATCTTTAAGTCTAATATCAATTTCAAAACATAAAACATCGCAATTTTTCTTTATAAGTTCTTTTGTAATAGCTCCTGCCCCAGGCCCTATTTCTACTATTAAATCATTTTCACTAACTTCAATTGATTCAATAATTTGATTTATTTTATTTTTATCCATCAAAAAGTTTTGTCCTAAAGACTTTTTATAATTAAATTTCATTACTTCCAACCCTCTCTTAAAACTTCAAATTCTAAATTTTTCACTCTTCCGATTTTTTTAATTGCAGTTTCACTTGAGTCTGTTAATAAATCTACAACATTTCCGCTAACTCCCCTATCAAGTACAATAGCAATTATTGGTTCTTGGGATATTTTTTTAACGTTAAATTTTAATATTGTTCCACATGGATAATTTTTACTACTTGCTACAATTCTTATATTTCCATATGATTTATCATTGAAATATATTCCATTCTTTATAACATTAGTTCTTGGAGGACATGCTAAATAACCACTACACAAAGGACAATCTCCTGAATAACCAGTTAATTCACCCATAAATTTATATAGTGATTTATTTGTTTTATTTATATTATTTATTGCCTCATTGTTTCTTATATTTTCAGTAAATAATTTATTTTGACTTTTTTGAATTATTTCTTTTGAAACAACTTTTGTATTATTTTCATTTGTTGCAGATGATAAAGATGTTTCAACAAATGTTTCTTTTTTCAACAGTAAAAAAATTAATAATAAAAATATTGTTTCAATTACCATGATAATTCTACTTTTTATATATTTCTTCATATACTACTCCAATAAAATTATATAATAGTAGAATTTAAATGTCAAAAATTTTCCTAACATTATTTGATGTGGTATTTATAACTTCTTCAATACTTATATGTTTTATTTCAGATATTCTTTTTGCAACATAATAAACATTTGATGGGATATTTTTTGTGCCTCTGTGGGGTTCAGGTGATAAAAATGGACTATCTGTTTCTAATACTATACTTTCTAGATCTATGCTTTCAATTACTTTATATAAGTTTGAATTTTTAAAAGTTAAAACTCCTCCTATACCTAAAAAGAAACCCAATTTTATGAACTCTTTTGCCATTTCCACACTACCACTATAACAATGAATAATACCTTTAATTTTCTTTGTTTTAAGTATATCGAAACAATCTTGAATAGAATCCCTAGTATGTACTACAATAGGCAAATTGTACTTGTTAGCTAGGTCTATTTGATCGCTAAATAACTCTTTTTGCTCTGTTCTATTTTCATTATTATGGTAATAGTCTAAACCTATTTCACCAATTCCATATACTTTATTACTAATTATTATATTTTCTAATTTACTTATCATATTTTCTTTATCAGATATATTATCTGGATGTATACCAACTACAGGAAATAAAATATCATGATATTTTTTACATATTTCTATTACTTCTTTTGATGTTCCTAGAGAATCACCGCAATTTATTACTGACACAATACCTTGTTTTTTGATTTTGTTTACTAATTCATCAATATCTTCATAAAATTCACTTATTATATGTGCATGTGAATCAATCATGATTTCACCACTAATAATTTATGATATATTAGCTTTTTAATATAATGCCAAAATGAAAATACAAATAATAAATTAATTATGATCATATCACTGTCGTAATCCAACATTAATAAAATAGGTATTAATAATAAATTAAGTAAATTAAAAAAAGTCAAAGAATGTACTTCGATAAATCTAATAATTTTTTTCATATATATCACATATCTATAATATAATATATATTATTTATTTTCAACTTATTAGACAAAATGCATCATTTTTTGACATTTCTTTACAACAAAAATTATAAATTCTTTTTAATTAATTCTTTTATTATTTTTGATGTGGACTCCATATCAAAAATATTATTACCAATTATTATAATTGCTCCTAACAAATCACTATCTATTACTATAGGATTTATAATTACTTTACCAGTGGTTTTTTCTCCATTTAAATTAACTTCAGTAATTTTCTCATTTTTATATATTTTTCTTTGATGAATAATTTCAATTATTTTATCCGGAACGTTTTCTTTGCCATTTATAAATTTGTTATTATAAACTATAAAAATATTATAATTATAAACGTTTTTAAATATATTAATAATTTTTATAATATCAGTTTCTATATTTATTAATCTAGAATATTTTTCTAAAATAATTTTTTCTTCTTCAACCAATATTTGAAAATCATCACCAGTATGTATGTTTAAATTTTTTCTTAATTCTTTTGGAAGAACTATTCTTCCTAATTCATCAATTTTTCTCACTATACCAGTTGTTCTCAATATAATCACCTACTATTATTGTTTACTTTTAGTAGTTGTTTTATACTTTTTTATTTTATAAATTTTAAATTATAAATAATCTCTAATAATTCTTCTAAATAATATAAATAATTCTTATCTAATGTTGCTTTTAGAAGCGTAATTAATATATTATCATTTTTATATGTGAAGTTAAATTTAGTTGTTATATTCATTGTTTTTATAAACAATTCTTCTATATTTATATTCTGATAAGACTGTTTAGAAATTTTTAAAACAACTTTTAAATTATCATTTTCGTTAATTTTAATATTTTCTGCTATTAACATTTTCTCAATATATTTTTCATGTGCATATAATTCTAGTTCTTGATTAGTAATACCAAATCTATCTTTTATTTCTGATAAAACTTCATTTAATTCTTTTTTATTTGTTATACCATTTATTTTTTTATGCAAGTCTATAATAACTTCACTATCGTCTGTATATTCATTACCTATATGTGTTGAAACATTCAACATTGATTCTTTGTTTTCTTTTATTTCTTCTTCATCATAGTCTTTACCTTCTACTTCTTCTTTAATTAAGTCTAAATACATATTGACACCAATTGAATCAATAAAACCTGCTTGTTCTTTTCCTAGAATATCACCTGCACCTCTAATTGCTAAATCCCTCATTGAAATTTTATAACCACTGCCCAACTCGGTAAACTCTTTTATAGCATCTAATCGTTTCATTGCTGTAGTTGTGAGTACTTTTTCTTTTCTATACATTAAATATGCATATGCTATCCTGTCACTTCGTCCTACTCTTCCTCTTATTTGATATAGTTGACTTAATCCGAATCTGTCGCTATCTATAACTATAATTGTATTAGCATTCGGTATATCTATTCCATTTTCTATTATTGTTGTACTTACTAGTACGTCATATTTTTTATTTGTAAAATCATATATTATATCTTGCATTTCGTTTTTAGTCATTTTACCATGTGCATAGCATATATTTGCTTCTGGTATTATTTTTTTATATTTTTCTACAAGATTGTTCATATTTATTACATTATTATATAATATGAATGCTTGTCCTTTTCGACTCATTTCTTTTAATATTGCTTCTCTTATTAACATTTCATTATATTCTATAACATACGTTTGGACAGGATACCTATTTTGCGGTGCTGATTCTATTAAAGACAAATCTCTTATTCCAACTAAAGACATTTGTAATGATCTTGGAATTGGAGTTGCTGAAACTGAAAGAACGTGAATATTTGACTTTAGTTTTTTAATTTTTTCTTTTTGTTCTACACCAAATCTATGTTCTTCATCAATAACTAATAATCCTAAATTATTATATTTTACATCACTGCTTAATAATCTATGTGTTCCAAATATTATATCGATCTTGCCCTCTTTTAATTGTTTAAGTTTGGTTTGAACTTGTTTGTTAGTAAAATGCCTATTTATTATATCTATATTTACAGCAAAATTTCTAAAACGTTTTAATGCAGATTCATATTGTTGATACGATAGAATTGTTGTTGGACATAAATATGCCACTTGATAATTATTTTCTACTGCTTTAAACATTGCTCTAAATATTACTTCAGTTTTTCCATAACCAACGTCTCCACATAGTAATCTTTCCATCGGTCTTGGTTTCTCCATGTCTTTTTTTATTTCATTTATTGCTTTTAATTGATCTACCGTTTCTTCATATTCAAATTCATTTTCAAAGATCAATTGATTTTCATCATCTTTTTTTAATGGCTCAATTCTTGCTTTTTCTCTTTCTTTATATATTTTAAGTAAGTCACTTGTTATATTTTTAATTCTTTCTTTTATTCTTAACTTTGTTTTTGTCCACTCTACGCTATTTAATTTATTAATAGTAGGTTTCATTCCTTCTTTTGAAGAATACTTATATAATTTTGAAATATCTTCTACTGGTACATATAATTTATCATTTCCTTTATATTGAATTAAAATATAATCCTTTTTCATTTTGTTTTTTTCTATTGTTGTAATACCTTTATAAATACCAATACCAGTTTTTCTATGAACTACATAATCACCAATATTTAGTGAATCTATTGATGCAATGCTATTTCCTAAATTTGCATTATATTTTATTTTTTGAATTTTACTATATTCATATAAATCAAATTCAGAATAATAATAATTGTTGTTGTATATAAATCCATTGTTAAGGTGATAGTTACCTATTTTTATTTTTCTATTCAATTTTAATATTTCATTTAGAAATTGTTTATTTGTAGAAAAAAGTATTCCATCATTTTTAATAATGTCATTCAAAAATTTGTCTTTATTAGAATTATATTTTTCAATAGATTTAGATTCAATTAATATATCTTTATTTTTATTGTTGATTGTATCTAAATATAAATCTTCTTTTTGCACAAGTTTATTAATTGTAAATACGTTTGATTCTATATTTAAATATTTTAGTTGAGGCTGTATTAATTTTTCTTGGAGTTTTATTTGATTAAAATTATGAAATATTACTATCTTATTATTTATATATTCTCTAATAGAAGTGTCATTATCATTAAAATTTTCATTTAAACTTGATATAGTTATTTCTTTAATTTCACTTGTAGTTCTTTGTGTCATGGAATCAAAATATTTAATTTTTTCTATTTCATTATCAAACATTTCAATTCTAACAGGATTTTCTTCTCCAACCGGAAAAATATCAATGACAAAACCCCTAACAGAAAAATCTGCTGTATTATACACAATACTTTCTTTTTTATAACCATTATCAATTAATTTTTCTATAAGTTTTTTTCTATCTACACTTTGACCAGTTTTTAAAATTATTTTTTGATTTTGATATTTTTCAATATTTGGAAGTTTTTTTATAAAACTATTTAGATGAACAATCACTATTTTTTGTTTATCATCTTTTATTTTATTTAATAAATTTATTCGCATATATAATAATTCTGGTGATACTGCAATTGCTGATTTTGTTATAAAATCATCTTCGGGAAATAAATAAACATCGTCTGTATAAGATTTTAAATCATTGTATTTTTCAGTCGCTTCATTTAATGTTGGCAGAACTAATAATATATTTTTTTTATACTTAAAAAATATATATAATAAAAATTGATTATATATTTCATTATCACTAATAGATATATTTTTTATACCTTTTAAATCAAAATTAAACAATTTTTCATATAATTTTTCATTCATTACTTTTTATTGTATTTCTCCATTAATTTATTTATATCATATTTTGCAAAATCATCAATTATACAAGATATTTTTGGCAATATTGAATCTATAATTTTACTTTCTTCTTGAGAAAATTTTCCTAGTACATAATCTACCATATCATGATTATTCTTTGATATACCGATTCTCACTCTTGCTATATTTTCAGTTTTCAATTTATTGATTATATCTTTTATTCCATTATGTCCTGCTGAACTTCCACTACTTTTAATTTTGAAAGCACCTAACTCAAAATCCATATCATCATATATTATTAAAATATCTGATATATTTAAGTCAAAATATTTATAAAATTGAACTACTGCATCTCCAGAGTTATTCATATAAGTGTTTGGTTTTACTAACAATATTTTTTCTTTATCAATCAAATGTTCACAATATTCAGAGTTAAATTTATTTTTATAAGTTAAATTGTATTTTGATGCGTAATAATCGATTGATTTAAAACCACAATTATGTCTAGTATTTTCATAATTTTTTCCAGGATTTCCTAAACCTACTACTAATTTCATTTATAACTCCTTACATTCTTCATATAATTTATTTTTACTTATATTGTATCTTTTTGATACTTCTTTAATCGCGTCCTTCTTAGTATAACCTTTTTGATACATTTCATTAACTATATTTTTGTAATCAACTTGATCTTCAATTATTTTATGATTTTTTTCCACAACTATAACAAATTCTCCTTTTAATGTATTAGTGTATTTAATTACTTCTGATATATTTTCTCTTATGATTTCTTCATGCAATTTTGAAATTTCGCGGACTAAAGCAATCTTTCTATCACCAAATATCTTATAGATTAATTCTAATGTATTTTTTACTCTATATGGTGATTCATAAAAAATTAGAGAATAATTTACATTTTTTAAATTTTTTAATTCTTTTTCAGCTAGTGTTTTTTTACTATTTAAGAAACCATAGAATAAAAATTTACTGTTATCCAATCCTGACATGTTTAATGCTGGTATTAATGCTGTTGCTCCAGGAAGTGCTATAACACTAATTTCTTCTTTAATCGCTTCATTTACAATATAATTACCAGGATCACTTATTAGTGGTGTACCTCTATCAGTAACATATCCTATGTTTTTACCTTCTTTTAACATTCTAATTATTTTATCTTTATGTTTCATCTCACTATATTTATGGCATGATTCTATTTTTTTACTTATATCATAATGTTTCAATAGATTGTATGCTTCACGTGTGTCTTCTGCAAAAACAACATCAACAAATTTTAATGTATTTAAAGCTCTTATTGTAACATCTTCCAAATTTCCGATTGGCGTAGGTATTAAATATAATTTTCCTTTATTATCTTTTTCGTAACTTAATTGTTTCATTTAATCACTTCCAAACATTTTTAATACTTCTTTACTATAATTTCCATTTTGCTCGTGCACAATTAATGAATCTAATATTTTTAAACCTGGTTTTCCATTTTTTCTTCCATCAATTAAAACTAAATTAGATTCTTTTCCAGCTTTAGGATATATAAACCTTATTCTTTTTGGTTCAATATTATTTTGTCTCATCAGTATTATTATATCAATTAATCTATCTGTTCTATGTATCAGGGAAAGTGAACCATTATTTTTTAATAATTTTTTAGATATATTCATTATATCTTCTAACTTTATTAAAATCTCATGTCTTGCTATAGATTTTATATTATTATTATTTTTTATACTAGTATTACTATTCTTAAAATATGGTGGGTTGCAAGTAATCAAATCAAAAATATCAGTCTCAAAATCATTAACCAATTCTTTTGCATCTTTATTTATTAAAATAATTTGATTTTCTAAATTATTAATTTTTAATGTTTTCTCTGCTAAATCAAATATTTCTTTTTGAATTTCTACTCCATATATTAAAGCTTTTGTTTTTTTTGATAATATTAAAGGTATAGGAATATTTCCTGTGCACAAATCTAATACTTTTTTTGTTTTGTTATTTAAAATAACAAAATTAGGAAGCAAGATAGAATCTAAACTAAAATTAAAATAGTCCTTATTTTGATATATCTTAATATTATTGAAATTTACTAAATCATTTATTGTTTCATTACTCTTGTTTTTCATAATATTTTTTTAATGGAACCTCTACTACAATTTTGTTGTTACTTTCGGTATTAACAGTATATTTTCTATTTAAGATATCAATAGATATCACAATTCCATTTTCATCTCCAATTTTAACTTTTTGTCCTACCTCAGGCATATCTTTTCTATAAAAACTGTAATTTTCATCCTCATATTTTAAACAACATAATAATCTTCCACATTGACCATTTATTTTACTTGGATTCAATGATATACATTGATTTTTAACTTGTGCAATTCCTACAGAATCTAAATCTTTCAAAAAATTTGAGCAACATAGTTTTCTTCCACATTGACCTATTCCAGATATTTCTTTTGCTTTGTCTCTTACACCTACTTGTCTTAACTCAATTCTTACTTTATAAATTGATGCCAATGATTTTGCTAATTCCCTAAAATCTACCCTATTTTCTGCAATAAAATGAAATATTAATTGTGTTTTATCGAATGTAAAATCAGCATCTAAAAATTTCATGTCTAATTTCATTTTTTTAGCAATATCAGTTGCTTTTTTTAATGCATCTTTTGCCTCTTCAATATTTTTTTTATTTTGATCTATTTCTTTTTTTGAAGCAATTTTTATTATTTTTGAATATTCTTTTTGCTTTAATTCATTTTCGATAATTGTGCTTATATAACCAAATTGTTGCCCTTTTTCTGTTTCAACAATCACATAATCATTTATTTTAACATTATTATTGTTATCATCAAAAATATATTCTTTACCATTTTTTTTAAATTTCACACCAACACTTTTCATTTTTCACATCTCCACATATCTATTAAAAACCTATCAATACATAAATTTTTATTTAAATTTTTTTTAGAATAATTAATATTGTCATTTATAATTAGTATTTTTTCTAATAATTTTTTTGTATTATTTTTTACAATTATAAATAAATCTTCATCTGTTATATTATTATTAACAATCTTAAAAAGTTTTTCCCTATATATATCTAATATATTAATCAAAATATTGTTAAATTCCATTCTATCTTTAATATTATTATAAATATCACAGTTACTAGCAATTGTTACAATTCCTTTTTCTTCAATATCATATACTATTTTCTTAGCAAAATCAAAATAATCTTTTTTACATTCATTTTCTACATCAGAAGATACAAAAAATTTTTGACATCTACTAGCAATTGTTGGTTTTACAGCCGTAATATTACTAGATAATAGAAAAGCGTATATTCCTTTTTCTGGTTCTTCTAAAGTTTTTAATAAAGCATTGTATACATTATCTGTGAGTTTTTCACAATCTTCAATTATATATATTTTTAAATTACTAAATTGCGATGTTAAAGAAAGATTTAATAATAATTCTTTTACATTGTTTTTTGTTATTAATGTCTCATTTTGTCTCAAAATAAAAATATCAGGATTGTTATAAATATCCAATTTTGTGTTAAAGAAAAAATTTTCTAATATTGATTCTAATTGTTCTTTAAATGCATCAAAATTAACATTTCCTATAAGAAATGCTTGAGGAAATGTGCTTTTAATACTAGCATTTTTAAAATAATCATATACAATATTATTCAATTTTTTCTCCTTTCAATAATAATATTTTAAAAAAATTATTGCTAAAATCCCAAATATATTATAAATATATACTATTATTATTGTAATTACATTAATGGGTAAATTTTTTCCGATTGGACTTATGAATATATTAATTGAATACATTAAACATAATGTCCAAACTATTTTTTTTATAAATAAATATATCATTTTTTTCACCTGATATAATTTATGTAATAAATATTAAGATATAACTTTTCTATCTTCCCATGCTTTTGTTATCATTATAGGATCTAAGTACTCAATATCTGTCCCCATCGGGATACCATAAGATAATCTAGAAACTTTCACATCAAATTTTTCTAACATTTTTTGTATATAAGATGATGTTACCTCACCTTCAATTGTTGGATTTAATGCTATAATAACTTCTTTTATTTTGTTGTTGATTCTATTATTAACAAGACTATAAATATTTAAATCTTCTGGACCTATTCCGTCTATAGGTGATATTAAACCATTCAAAACATGATATAAACCACCATATTTACCGGTTTTTTCTATAAAAAATACACTTTTTGAGTCTTCTACAATACAAAGTGTTGTAATATCTCTTTTTTCGTTTGCACATACATTACATACATCATGATCAGATAAACAACCACAAATCTCACACGTTTTAATATTTTTTTTAAAATTAATTAATGCTTCTGATAAATTTTCAATTTCTTGAATATCATCATTATAAATTGAGTATACAAACCTCTCCGCTGTTTTTTCACCAACGCCGGGTAAAATAGTCAAACTATTCATTAAATGTTCAAAACTCTTTGGTAAAATCATTATTTAAAATAATCCTCCTATACCATTTGTATATTTACCTAACTTTTTTTCTTTTTCTTTTTTAATTTGATCAAGAACATTATTTAAGGCAACTGTCATTACATCCTCTAACAATTCTGTATCTTTTAGTATTTCTTCATTAATTATTTTCATTTTTTTAACTTCGTTTTTTCCAGATATTTCAACTTCAATATTTTCATTTTCATATTTAAATAGTGTATTTTCTATTTCTTTTGTAGTTCTTTCTAAATCTGCTTGTAATTTTCTTGCTTGATTCATTAAACTTTGCATATTCATATTATAATCACCCTTTCAATCAATTATTTTATATTTTTCACCAAAAATATTACTTAAAGTATTATCTAATTCACTATTGTTATTTTTTTTGTTTTTTTGTTTTTGTTCATCTATATACTCATATTTAATTCCATTATTAACATTTTTTATATAGTTGTTTTTTATCTCATTCCATTCCTCTAATGTTACTGAAGTTGTTTTATATTCTCGATTAAAAATTTTAGAAATAAATTCATCTATTTCTAAATTATTTTTATCAAATAGTACAGTTTCAAAACTATTTTTAAATGAAAAAATAATATTTTTATCTGAAACCACTTCTACATTTGCTTTTTTTAAAATACTTGCTAATGAGTTGTATTTTTTTGAAGAAGTATATTCATCTATAATCTTAAATTTATCTACAAATTTATTTTTAAATTCCTTATTAGCACCAGACAACGCATTATTAATTCTTATTTTTTTTATGTAATTTTGTTCATCAGCCACTTTTAATTGAGTGCTGTTATCATTTAGTATGGCATTATTGTTATTGTTAATATTAGTAGTATTATCATTATTTGAGAGCAATAATACCATTTTAATAAAATATATTTCAACCAACATTTTTTGACTAGATGTTTTCTTCAACTCATTTGATAATGAGAATAATTCTTGACATAATTTAATGTAAATATCATCTTTAAAATTACAATATTTATCTAATTGAGACTCATATTCACTGTCAAAATAATTTTTAGTATTTTTATAAATTAAAATATCTCTTATGAAAACTTGTAACTTATTACAAACACTATCAAAATTAATACCTTTATTGCAAAATTTTTCTAATTTTTTTAATAAATTTGACATATCAGAATTAAAAATATCATTAACAACTTCTAATAATTCTTCATCAGTTATTTCACCAATTATTTTAAAAATATCATCAGTTGTAATATCATTTTTATTTAATGATAATATTTGGTCTAAAAGATTTATCGCATCCCTCATTCCGCCATCAGAAATTTTAGCTATTAATTTAATAACTTTATCATTTACAGTTCTATTTTCTAATTTCAAAATTTTATTTAATTGTTTTTCAATTGAATCCGTTGAAATTTTTTCAAAATCAAACTTTTGGCATCTTGAAATTACAGTACTTGGAATTTTATTTACCTCTGTTGTAGCTAATATAAATATTGCATGAGCCGGTGGCTCTTCTAAAGTTTTTAATAAGGCATTAAAAGCACTTAATGATAACATATGAACTTCATCTATTATATATACTTTATATTTTAATTTACTAGGCATCAAATTTATACTATTTCTAATTTCTCTTATTTCATCAACGCCATTATTACTTGCTGCATCTATCTCTATAATGTCTATTTCATTGTTCATATTATTCAAACATACTTCACATTTTTCACATAAATCTCCAATATTAGGGTTAAGACAATTAACTGCTTTAGAAAAAATTTTTGCAATACTAGTTTTTCCAACACCTCTTGGTCCAGCAAAAATATATGCATGAGCAATTTTATTTTCCTTTATACTATTTTTCAGTATTTTAACAACTATTTCTTGGCCAACAACATCTTTAAATGTTTTTGGTCTATATTTACGATATAAAGATACATATGTCATTTTTGCCTCCATAAATATTATAACAGTTTATTAACAATAATTCTACCTTTTGTTAACAAAGAATTCCTTTATTTCATTCAAAAAATAATCATTATCAGCAACATCTAATTGCTCATATTTAACTGTATCATTAATTTTTTTTGTTTTACTTAAAATATAATATACTTTTTTTATTCTTGCTTCATTTATTATACTTTTGCACATTTCACAAGGTTCTAATGTAACATATAATTCACAATCATTAAGATTCCATGTTTTAATTCGTTTGGTAGCTTTTATTATTGCTAAAATTTCAGCATGCGCTAGTGGACTATTTTTTTTCTGTCTTTTATTATATTCTTTGGCAATTATCTTATTATTTTTCACTATTATGCAAGAAACTGGAACATCTCCGTGTTTTAACGCTATATTATTTAATTTTTTTAATTGTTTAATAATTATTTTTTTCATATCATTTTACTCTTATACAAACATTTTTTCGTATTTTTCTTAAAAAAATATGTGCACACAATCATTTTATTTAAGGCTGCTATCTTCCGATCCTGACCTGTTTCACAAACTAACTGTTGCACATGTTAATTATATCATTTATTACATATTATTTTCAAGTATTATTTTTATTTTTTGTACATTTTTCATTAATAATTTTATTGTTTTAATTAATATGTTTCACGTGAAACATATTAATTAAAAATTAATTATTAAAAATATTTAATATTGTATTATAATATACACTGGA
>ERZ857629.1028-NODE-1028-length-33712-cov-9.834091_pt1 | contig 33712 bp, 30 predicted proteins | sample MGYA00519700_ERZ857629 | MGnify/ENA primary metagenome ERZ857629 (study PRJEB31778, sample SAMEA3449351) | human gut metagenome | biome: human gut; feature: human-associated habitat; material: faeces | place: United Kingdom | collected 2010/2012 ... | reverse complement strand
ACACGGAGCGAGTGTCGAATTGTTCGCCTGAGGCGAACAACCGAGGCACAAAGCGCAGTGCAGCCTTTTTGTCAAAGAACCTAATTGAGGTTCTTTGACAGTCTCAAATCCCGCGGCAGAAGCCGCGGGATTTGCAGTTAGCCAGGGAAGCTTACTTATCGGTGAAGCTCTTGATTACCTCCCTCACGCGCCCCGCCATATAGAGCGAACCGCAGGCGACGACTGGGAGAGCGTAGGAAAGCGCCGTGTCAACTCCCTCTGCGATCGACCGGCAGCTTACCGCGTCCTCACCGAGAGAGTGAAGATATCCGGCCAGTGCATCGGCAGAAAGGGCGCGCGGGCTGTCCGGCGTTACGCATACGAAGCTTTTTGCATATGGGCGCAGAAAGGCGATTATTTTGTCATATTCCTTGTCGGCAAGCACGCCGATGAGGAATATGTTTTTCTTTCCGGGGAGATATTTTTCCAGCGCGGCCGCCAGCGCCTCGGCGCACTGGGGGTTGTGCGCCCCGTCGATTATAAACGGAGGCGCTTTACGCACAAGCTCAAATCTGACCGGCCATTTCACTCCGGCAAGACCGTCGCGGATGTCCTTTTCGGTGATTTTCCAACCGCGTTTTTGCAGGATTTCGATCGTTTCCAGTACGACCGCCGCGTTTTTGAGCTGGTGTGCGCCCAACAGCGGCAGAAACAGATTTTCGTGGTTTCTGAATGAGAAGGTCTGCCCGTCAAGGCTGTCGGATATGGGGCGCAGAGCCTCAAATCCAGCTTTTACCAGAGAGGCGTGCTTCTCGGCAGCGGCTTTTTCAAATACCGCTTCCACTTCGCCGCAGGCGCGGTAGCATACGGCGGGGCAGCCCTCTTTTATTATGCCCGCCTTGTTCCGTGCGATCTCCGCAAGCGTATTGCCGAGGTATTCGGTGTGTTCAAGACCTATCGTTGTGATGACCGAACATTCGGGCGCTTCTATCACATTCGTTGCGTCGCTTATTCCGCCCATGCCGACCTCAAGCACAACTATGTCGCAGCCATGCCGCAGAAAGTACAGCATAGCTATTGCAGTCACTATCTCAAATTGACTTGGGTGGTCGCTCATTCCCTCTGCAAGCGGCTTTACCGCCGCCGTTATCTCCGCAAGCTCCTCATCCGGAATATCCTCGCCGTTCACCTGCATACGCTCGTTGAAGCGGCATATGTACGGGGAGGTATAAAGCCCCGTGCGGTATCCCGCGCAGCGCAGCACGGATGCAAGCATTGCGCAGGTGGAGCCTTTGCCGTTTGTCCCCGCCACGTGGACGAATTTAAGCTTTTTCTGCGGATCGCCAAGCAGCCTGAGCAGCTCTCTTGTGCGCTCAAGCCCGAGCCGCGTCCGGCTCCATGAATAGCTTTCTATGTAATTTACAGCTTCTTTTGCATTCATTGCTTCAATGTGTTCCTATGTTACTCATTACTTGCCCAGTAGCCGTTTAGCCGATTATACAGCAATGAGTGGCAAAAAGCAAAGAAAAACAAAAAGAAGAAAGGCGGTGCAGAAAAACTTCACTGCACCGCCTCGAAAACCGTTTTTTACGAGGATAATTTAAATATGCTCCAAATTTTGCAATCTATCTGAATTTAATGCAGGGTAAAATCAGTACGGGTAAGTGGTGTGATGGAACACGTCCATATCATGTCCAGGAAGAATTGAAGCACCGAGAGCGTCAATATACTTAATTGCATTCATCAGAGTCTCCGTGTCGTAACCGGGATCTTGGATAAGGCGTGGTTCTTCCCAGTGTTCAAAGCGAACGGCAGTGTCACTGAGAATTACATACTTACCTTTGCTTGTGTCAACGATAACACACTCAAATCCAGGTGTGTGCCCCGGCATAAGTTTAACGGAGATTCCAGGAAGAATATTCTCAACATCACCGTCTATAAAGTCAAAGGTTGTTGCAAGCACCGGCTCCTTGTCATAACATGTTTTATCCATATCAGCGGCGAAAGCGTCATATTCGCGCTTTTGGACATAGAACTTTGCATTTTTGTAAAGTCCGTTATTTCCGGTGTGATCCCAATGAAGATGCGTGATTATAACGGTGTCTATCTCTTCAGGAGTTACACCGTATAATGAAAGCTGTGTAATGGGATCCTGACCTTCTTTGCGGAAATAGGGCATCCAGCGAACACCATCCGGGTCGACGCCACCGGTATCAATAAGAACCTTATGTCCCTCACCGATAAGAAGATAAGAAATGGCAGGAGCCTCAATCAGTTCAGGGTGGACGCCGGGTCTGGGATCTCTGGGACGCAGTGCAGAGCCAAGATTTAAGGGATGAATGATATAGCCCACAATAATTACCTCACTTTTTTAGTAGATATTTTACGGCAGAATGCAGACGGTGTTAAATCCGTCATGAGTTGCTTCCATAGAGGAGTCAGGGAATTTGTTGTCGCCTATTACATAGGTGTACGGGACTATATCCTTGAACATTTCTGCCAAGTCTTTCCTGGCTCTGAAGCCGAGGGACAAGATGATCGTATCGGCGGGTATAAGATACTCTTCACCTTCTTTGGGTTTAACCAAAGCTCCTTCAGCGGTTATTGAGGAAAGGCCAGTCTCAAACACAAACTTCGCGCCGTATTCTTCAAGCAGATAACCAAGGCCGACGCTCCACTGCGGGCGTATCTTATCCTCCGGCATCATATCAACAAGCGTAACTTTTTTCCCGTCCTTGGTAAGAGACAACGCGGTCTCTGCACCGGTGTTGCCTGCGCCTACAATAAGTACATTTTCTCCGATACAGCTAAGATCCTTGTAAGCATCGCCGACCCAAAGCACATTGTTGGTTTCAGCACCTTTGAACTTAGGCAGAATAGGGGTTGAGCCGCCGGCAATTATGACTGCGTCCGGCTTCTCAGCGAGAACGTTTTCTATTGTCGCGGGAGTGTTGAGCCTCACATCAATGCAAGGATCTGCGGTTGTGGTGTCAATCAGCCATTGGAGATATTTCTTCATGTCGGCCTTTATTGATAACTCGGACGCCATACGGAGATTCCCGCCCAAAACGGACTCTTTCTCAAACAGCACAGTCTTTATCCCACGTCTGGAAGCGGTCATTGCTGCACGCATACCGCCGGGACCGCCGCCGATAACAACAAGCTTCTTCGTCTCAACGGCCGGTTTGATATCTCCTATAACAAGTGCGCGTCCAAGCTCGGGGTTGACGGAGCACCTGATAGGCAGGTAACGCATGGTACGCTTGTTGCAGTTGTAGCAACGCAGGCAGGGACGGGTCTTGACCTCTTTGCCGAGTCTGGCGTTATTAACGATGTCGTTATCGGCATATATTGCACGCGCCATTGCGACAATGTCCGCCTTGCCGCTTGCAATTATTTCTTCTGCGTCCTCCATTGTCGAGATAGACCCGACGGTTGTTATAGGAACGTTCAAATGCGATTTGAAGTATTCGGCATAATGAACGTTGAGCATATGTGGGTAGTAGGTAGGCTGAATCATACGCGGAAGGGTTCGGTCTTCGCTGAGCCAACCTACGGAAACATGAAGGAGGTCTATCTTGTCCTCAATCAGTTTGACAAACTCAATAACCTCATCGGGCTTCATACCGCCCTCGACAAGTTCGTCGGCACTGATACGGTATTCTATTGTCAGATCCGGACAGCGTTCCTTGATGGCGGTGAGAACCTCACGCGGAAACCGGGCTCTGTTTTCGAGGCTGCCGCCATATTTATCCGTGCGCTTGTTGGAATAAGGGGATACGAACTGCGCAAGCAGATGACCGTGACCCCCATGCAGCATAACCATTTTCATACCGGCCTTGACACAGCGTTCAGCAGCGTCTGCCCAGTGCTTTACGACCTTGTCGATCATTGCCTGATCCATCTCAATGCAGTAAGGAGAGTCTGGATCATCGGGATTTTCAGGCGGAATGGCGGTCGGCCCGATAGTGACGGTGCGTGTCTTCATGTGACTTCCGGAATGTTGAAGCTCAATGGAAAGCAGAGCGCCGTACTTTGAAACGGCTTCATTGATACGAAACAGACCGGGAATCGCGGCATCTGATCCCATGTTTATAGCGGGCTTATGGTTGTCGGCATACTCGAAGTCTATTGCAGATTCACCAATGGTAATGATACCGACGCCGCCCTTTGCAATGCGTTCATAGAACGCCAGCACCTCAAGGTTGGATGTACCGTCAGCATTTGCGAGCATGTAGCCGGTAGGAGACAGCTCGATCCGGTTCTTTGCGGTTACTTTTCCGAAAGAAAAAGGTGAAAGGACATGATCAAATTTACCCATTATTCTGTACCTCCGAATATTTCAATTCTTTTTCTCTCCATTCTTTCATCCCCATTGTAAGGAACAAATCCAAGCTTGTATTATGCTGCCCGTGAATTGCATCATAGCCGGTACCGTTCAGCATTATTCTATCACAGATCTCTCTTAAAAGCACACTTGCTCCGTAAGGCAGGACATCCGGGAAAATGACGATTTTATAACCTAACTGTTCAAGTTCTTTGGCACTGAGACGCGGCGTTTTTCCTCCGAGAACCTGATTTGCCATAAGCGTTATCTGATTGCCAAATTCTTTTCCTATACGCTCAACTTCTTCAATTGTGGTCAGCGCTTCGACAAAAAGGATGTCAGCGCCTGCGTCAATATATCTCTTACCACGCTCAATCGTTTCTTCCATATCGGAAACGGCACGCACGTCGGTTCTTGCGACGATCATTGTGTCGCTGAAGAATTTTTCGTTTACTGCCGCACGGAGTTTGTCGGCAAACTCATCTGCCGGAATGACCTGCTTACCCTTGAGATGTCCGCATCTCTTGGGCGCAAGCTGGTCTTCGAACTGCACGGCGGCTATGCCCGCTGCTTCAAATTCCTGAACCGTGCGAATGGCGTTGAGCTGATTGCCAAAACCTGTGTCAGCATCACACATTGCTGGGACACCCGCTTTTATCGTGATGCGACGGGCGTTATCAGCAAAATCATTCATTGTTGCGAGACCTATATCCGGCTCACCTATTGCGCTGGCAGACGCGCCAGCTCCGGTAAGATAAAGCGCCTTAAAACCTGCCTGCTCAGCGACCCTTGCGGAAATGCCATCGTACACGCCGGGCATCATTGTGATACCGGGTGCCGCAAGTACGCTGCGCAGGGCTGTACCTGGATTTCTTATCATTGCGTGCAACTCCTTACTTTTTTATATACCCTTTGGCGGCAAGAACGCCGTCTATGCCGCCGGCCTTCAGAATGTCGATCATTTCAGCGGAAAGCTTGTTCCCGTGCAGCGTTTCACCTGTACGCTTGTTAGTTACGGTACCCTCTGTGAGATCTATAATGGCTGTGTCTCCCTCTTCAAAGAGTTTCGACACGCCACTTACACTTATTGCAGGGAAACCGTAGCTGATGCAATTTCGATAAAACAGACCGTTATAGCTGTCGGCAACCATGCCGGCAAGCCCAAGACGGCGCAGTATAAGTGCGCCGGGACGGGAAGAGCCGGTGCCAAAATTGCTTCCGGCAACCAAAATATCGCCTTTTTTTACAAGGGATGACCAGCCCGGACGGTTGTCGCTCATACAGAGACGGCACTGTTCCTCAGGCTCCGCACGCAGTGCGTTATGCGGGAAAATAAGGTCTGTATTGATCTCGTCTCCGAATACCCAAACTCTGCCTTCAAGCTTCATTTTAGATTTCCCCCTTAATTATGTCTCTCGGATCGGTTATGACGCCGACTATGGCACTTGCGGCGGCGGTTGCCGGCGAGCAAAGAAGTACTTCGCTTTCCGGGGAACCCAAGCGTCCCTTGAAGTTACGCGTTGTGGTGGAAAGGCATCTCTCGCCGGAACCGAGAAGTCCCATGTGACCGCCGTAGCAGCATCCGCAGGTAGCGTTTGTGACGACGCAGCCTGCCTCTACCAAAGTCTCTACGAGGCCTTCTTTGACTGCCTGAAGATATATGCGCTGAGAAGCAGGCGTAATTATAAAGCGAACTCCGGGCGCCGTATGTCTGCCCTTCATCATCTCTGCTGCAACTCTGAGGTCTTCAATCCTTCCGTTTGAGCAGGAACCTATTACGACCTGATTGATCGGAAGCCCCTGAATTTCCGTTACGGGTACGCAGTTCATCGGAATAAAATGCGGCTTTGCGACATAAGGAACGATTTTGCTTAGATCAATATCACGTATATCGGCGTACTGTGCATCTTCATCCGGTGCGACAGCATTGATCGTTTCGTCCCCGCGTGAGTACAGGTATTCTTCCAGTACGGCATCACAGGGAAAAATTGCAAATTCCGCATTTATTTCGGCGCACATAGTGGCTATACTCTGACGCTGCGGGATAGTAAGGTTTGCAATTCCGTCGCCGCCGAATTCCACGCTGTGTCCGGTAGCATCGCCGTAGGTTCCGGCGATAAAAAGAAATACATCCTTACCGGTGCAGCCGACAGGCAGCTTTCCGTGCAGCCTGTACAATATTGTCGGCGCGACCTGATACCACGTTTCTCCAGTGCAGAAAAGGTACGTTATGTCGGCGGGACCGAATCCTCTTGCTGCGGCGTTGAGAGCACCGGCAGCGCAGGTGTGTGAGTCTCCGCCGGCTATCAGACGACCCGGCGCAGCATAACCGCGTTCGGCAAGTGCCTGATGTATGACGGCGTGATCTCCGACGTCGATAAAATTGGATATACCGTGTTTCTTTACGAAATCTCTGGCGTAGACGCCGCCTAAAGCATCACGGCTTGTAGCAGCGGGAACGGAGTGATCAAGCAGAATGAGACACCGCTCCGGATGATCAAGATGCGTAACACCCTTATACATATCCTGACCGTCAACATTGAAAAACATATCGTGGCACACGGTCCAATCAACTTTGCAGGTTATGGTATCACCCGGCTTTACTGTGTCAAGACCCGCATGTGCCGCAAGGATCTTTTCGGACATTGTCATTCCCATTCTTATTTATCCTCCACAAAAAAGTGATTAGGCACATAGCAATAACCGTCCATAAGGCGGCGTGCGGTGCGGCCATAGCAGATACGTTTGATAACCGGACTGCCGTTCTCATCGTCTTCCTCGGCGATAACGTCAACTACGCCGCCAGGATGACCGATATTTATGTCAATTCCGCTGCCGCGGCGCACTTCATAAACGACTGTGCCGGGGATAACAGCTGCAGCTCCGGTGCAGCATGAAATGCTGCCGGGGTATGTTTTATGAATCCCGCCGAGGAACAATACCCGGGAAAGAAAATCACAATCATCGGCCTTTATTGTTTTACCGGTGAGCATATTATTATAGTCAAACGGCTCTGAAACAAATGCAAGGAAGGGAACTGCGTCCTTTGCATTATAAGGTTTGCCAAGAAGCACAAATACCTGCTCACGTATCTTTTCAAGCAAATCTAACTTACCTTCGGGAAAATCGGTGTTGCTGCTTTCGTCACCGCGAAGGCCTACATCTGATGCACGGATAAAAAAGCATGGGTTGACAACGTCGACAAGAGAACCCTCTATTTCGCCAAAGCCCTCTACGCATATCTTATCCTTGACGTGACCTGTCGGGAGCAGACCATTCCCGAATGATCCAACCGTCCCAACCATGTCTATATTCAGTTTTGCTCCAGCGCCGGGGACGCCGGGAACAACATAATCGCCGTTTATAACGACTTTACCGTCCTTAACTGGAACTTCGGTTATAAATATCTGATCAGTATTTTTGCTGTATACACGCACTTTTGTGACAGGTTCTATTGCGCGGACAAGTCCTTCCTCGATTGCAAACGGTGCAACGCCGGATGATATGTTGCCACATAGACCAGAGTATGATATGTACGGAGTATCGATCTGCACCTGACCGAAAGTGTAATCGACATCTGCATCCGGAACGCTGGGCGGACCGACAATTGCCAGCTTGCTTGTAAGAACCTCGGCGCCTCCTAAGCCATCGATCTGCCTGGGGTCGGGGCTGCCGAATATGGCAAGTATAACCCTGTCTCTGATCGCAGGATTCTGCGGGAGATCGTTTTCATGAAGAAAAATTCCTTTACTTGTTCCTCCGCGGTAAATTGCTGTGCGAATGGGGGTTGTTTCCAAATTGTTCATTTTATATTTCTCCATTAAATTAAGAAACTGCAGAGCGAATGCTCACGCTCTGCAGTTCACGGGTGGTTTTCAGTGCATACAGTCGATGAGCTCGTAAAGATTATCGAGCGTCTCAAACTTGTTAACCAGTTCAATTATGCGCTCTGCCTTGACGGAGCCGATGGTGTTGGCTGCGTTATTGCGGAATTTCTCAACAACTTCTTCCTTGGTTGCAGGATATTCGGGATCCCCCTTGGGGTAGGCAACCTCGCCTACATAAACTGAACCATCATTCATGGTAACGGTTACGCGTGCGGGATAACGGTCAGGATATACAGCCTCGAACTCGTCGCTGATCTCCCATGTGATGAGATCAGTGAGCTTGTTGATGCGTTCGTCTTTTATTGCTTCCTCAGTGAAAGACTCGGGGAGAACACGACCCTTTACAAGAGCACAAGCTATTTCGTAGAAGAGAGAGAACTGTGCGTTGACAATGTTGACAGGATGGCGCTTTACATCCTCGGGATGGCACATCTTATCATCGGTGAACTTGTTGACCTCGGCATGGATAGCTTTGACGTTCCTGTAATCGAAGCCGGGCTGGTTGAATATATCAATGCCGCAGTCGCAATAGTTGTTGGTGAAACGGCAGCAGGAGTGGAGCTTGATGGAGTTGTCTGCCATTTCCCATTTTTTGCCGAAGTTCTCGGTGAGCTTTTCAGGGTAATTGATGCCGTGAGGAAGCACTGCGTCATAGCCGTGGGAACCGCCCTTAAAAGAGAAGAGGTTGAGGAAGCCTTCGCGGCCTTCAAATACGGTGGGAGGGGCATAGTAGCCTTCCTTGCCCATGTAAGCGGCAAGAACGCCGTCCATTGCAGACTGACCGGCGTGAAAACGCTTGGTCCATGCACCGCAGGAATTAAATTCTCCTATACCGGCAGCCTCGGAACCGGCAACGCCGAGAGCGTTGGTATACTGCTCGGGATTTAACCCCATGATCTTGCAGGCTGCGGCAGTTGCACCGAATACACCGCATGTGCCGGTGAGATGCCAGCCTGCAAAGTAGGAGGTGCCGCCGAATGCTTCACCGGCGCGGATAGTAACGTCAGAGCCGATAATATACGCAAGCAGAGCTTCTGCGCCGGAGGAGCCATACTTCTCTGCGAGAGCAAGAACTGCGGGCAGGACCGCGACAGAAGCGTGCTGTGTGCCTTCGCGGTGATCGTCATCATAGTCCTGACTGTGTCCGGTGCAGCCGTTTATAAGTGCAGCCATCATAGCGTTGGTTTTCATGTTGGTGCCGAAGACGGTGCATTCGCCTTCGTCAGCAAAATGCTTTACGGCGGCGCGTATAGCTTTGGCGTTCACAATCTGGCTTCCGGAAAGGATGCAGCCAAGGCAGTCAAGAAGAAATATTTTTGCATTGTTTATTGTACGTTCGTCAATATCAGCGAGGGTAAGGCCGGCGCTGATTTCGCCGATCTGCTGAGAAATGGTTTTTTCGTTCATTTTCTTGTACTCCTTCTGTTTTAATTTACTGTATTTCTGTATTTAGCCATCCAACGGCATCTTGCATTTAACCTGCTGTTCAATGGCTATATGAGGGATATAAAAGCTGTTTTTTGTAAGCGCTTTCATCGACAATAATTATATTGGCTTAAAAAATCTGTGTCAATATTTTTTTGAATGGCATATTAACCAAAAATACACCGCAATTTTTTGTATATTTTACTGAATATAAATTTTTGCAGGAAAAAGCGGTAGGATTTACTTGACAAAAAACTGTCTAATAGTTATTGTATATCTGTAAGCGCTTCCATAATCTTGGCTTTGAATTGACAAAATACGAAGAGTCAAGGAGATGGATAATGTTCAGAACGGTTTGCCTTATACCCGGTAATATAACCTGTCGGGTAAAGCAAAATAAAATAAAAGGAGGATATGAATCCTGTGAAAAAAGTGGATAAGCTGATCCGCACTGTTGCATCGTATCTAAATTATGCCTCGTGCTTCTGCCTTTTTGCAATGATGGCTTTTGTTACCGTGTATGTGCTGGTGCGCGCGGTTTTCGGATACGCAATATTCGGCACATTTGAGATTGTCCAGCTTTCCTCACTGCTGGTCGTAACTTTATCTCTGATTCAGAATGAATATGAAAGCGGAAATATTACCATAGATTTTCTTGACAATTTTGTCGGAGATCGCGGTAAAAAGGCGCTCATGATTTTCTCACTGCTTGTTTCCGGTGGAATTTCTGCTATATGCACGTATAGAATGATCACTTTCATGCTTGCGAAGATTGCGGACGCTTCCGTTACCGCAAATCTTGCAATTCCTATCTGGATCTTTCTTGTAATAATGTCAGCATCGCTGGCAATGCTCACTATTTGCATCTTCTTCAAGCTTATTGCCCAGATAGTCGGCTATAAACTCGGATCATATTTAGATGGTAAAGATGCAAATAGTGCCAATGATTCTTGAAAGGAGAAATAAAAATATATGTCTGGTGAATTGATAGGTCTGCTTGGCACCTTGATGGTCGTCGTTCTCATGTTTCTGCGTGTTCCTGTCGCGTTTTCAATGCTGACTGTCGCATTTCTTGGAATTGTAACTCTCATCGGCTTTACTCCTGCAATATCCGCAATCGGAACTGACCTGTATACCAATTTTTCCTCTTACACGATGTCTGTTGTTCCGCTGTTTGGTCTGATGGGGTACCTTGCTTCATTCTCCGGTCTCGGAAGCAAGCTTTTCAATCTGGGTGATAAGGCTGTCGGACATATCAAAGGCGGTCTGTGTATGGCAGTTCAGATTGCCTGTGCAATCTTCGGTGCAATTTGCGGTTCCAACTCCGCAACTGTTGCAACCATCGGCTCGATTGCCTATCCTGAAATGTACAAGCTTGGCTATGACGACAGCCTTTCCACCGCGTCTGTCGCCTCCGGTGCAAGCCTTTCTCTGTTGATCCCGCCCAGTGTTACTTTTATAGTATATGGTATCGCAACGGAAGTTTCTATAGGCAAGCTTTTTATTTCCGGTATTATTCCCGGTATTTTGCTGATGCTTCTCTTTATGGCGGTTGGATACATAAGCGTTGCAAGAAACCCGGCACTCGCCCCTGTAAAGCCCAAGGCAGGCCGTAAGGAACGTCTCCACGCCCTTATTGACGGCGGCGTATGGCAGGTTCTCGTTGTTTTCTTCTTCTCCATAGGCGGCATATTTTTCGGTTGGTTTACCGCTACCGAGGCGGGTGCAATAGGCGCTTTCGGTATGATGCTCGTATGTCTGATTTCCCGCAAGCTCACTTGGGATGTTTTGAAGAAATCCCTGTTGGAGAGTGCCAAGCTTACTGCAACCGTATTTCTGCTCGTTGCGGCGGCAACTGTTTTCAGCCGGTTTTTTGCACTGAGCCGTATTCCTGCATACCTTGGCACCCTCGTTGCAAGTCTCAATGTAAATAAGTGGATCATTTTTGCCGTGATATTGCTCATATACCTTCTTCTCGGTATGTTTATTGACGCGCTTGCAATGATTCTTCTGACGATTCCCGTATTCTTTCCGATCGTTGTTACCGGTCTGGGTTATGATCCAATTTGGTTCGGCGTTCTCATAGTCCTTGTTCTCTCTATGGCATCCATTACACCGCCGATCGGACTGAATGTTTTCGTTATGCAGAGTGTGGCGAAAGAAGTACCGATATTTACTATCTATAAAGGCGTTTGGGGATATGTTGCGGCAATTGTCGTTTGCTGCGCCCTTCTTATCGCATTTCCCGCACTCGCAACATGGCTTCCCGGTCTGGTTTAAAAGACAGCCGCAAGGAACGAACTGTAACCCCATGCCATGGATGGCATAAAAGATATACTTAACAACAAAAGAATAACAACAAAAGAAAGGGTCAAGATCATGAAAATCAAAAAATTCATCGCTCTTATTCTCACTGTCGTTATGGCGGCCGCACTCCTTGCCGGATGCGGATCCTCCAAAGGCGGAGCCGCGAGTACCACAACAGCCGCTTCAGAGAACGCAGCTTCTGAAGACAAGCCCGTAACACTTAAGTTTGCCATATACCTCGCCTCAGGCAGCCGTTATGAGACCGCGGTCGTCGAACCGTTCGTGAAAGCAGTCGAAGAACGCAGCAATGGCAGCATCAAGTTCGAACTTTATACCGGCGCTACCCTTTGCGCGGCAGACGCAACTCTTGACGCAGTCAAGGACGGTCTTGCAGACATCGGATGGCTGTATACCGGTAACTTTACCGGTGCTTTGCCCATTACCTTTATGATGGAATACCCCACCTATTTTGCTTCCGCAAAAGCAGCTTCCTATACTCTGCGTGACTACCTGCAGGAGCTTAAACCTGCCGAACTCAATGGCACCCATCTTCTCATGGCGTTCTGCTCCGGAGAGGGCATACTTATCAACAATAAGCATGAGATCAGAACTCCTGATGATGTAAAGGGTCTTGAGATCCGCGTTAACGGCATTATGGCAGATACTATTTCCGCATTCGGCGGTACGCCCGTTGCAATGGTTGCTTCCGAAGCTTATGAAGCTATACGCAGCGGTATTGTTGACGGTTATATGGCAACTCCGGACTCCGTCAACAACTTCAAACTCTACGAAGTTACCAATTATGCTACCCGTGTTCACTTCTGCAATACGACTCACCTCACTCTTATGAATGAGAACGTCTACAACAAGCTTTCTGACAATCAGAAGAAGATACTCGACGAGTGCGCAGAGGAAGTGTTCGAGCAGAGCGGGTGCAACTGGTTTGAACAGTCTGCTACAACTGTTTATGAAGAGTTTGCCAAGAGCGGTACCGTTACTTACCTCACTGCCGAAGAAGAGCAGCCTTTCCTCGATCTGACGGAGAGCCTCATCACCGACTATGCAGCCAAGCTGGATTCTCAGGGACTGGAAGGCACCAAGGCTCTTGAACTTATGTACTCTCTGCGCGACAAGTATAACGAAATGTACCCCGAGTCAGAGAACAAGTATGTCCCGGAAACTTGATTGAACTGTAAAAGTTAAACATCTTGAATTAGTTTGTGTATTTGTTTTTCGGAGGTACCAGTAAAATGGTACCTCTATTCAAAAAATGTTTCCAGGCATAAAAGGAGATATTATGGAACAAAAGATTCCCAGCATCAGCGAGCAGATCGCTGAATATTACGTAAGTGCCGATCAGAGCGCAATTCCTCAGAGTGTTATCAGCCGCACCAAGGAAATAATACTTGACTGGATGGGCAATGCAATCGGTGGTTCAAATCTGGAATCAACCGAGCTTGTCCGCAAAGCAATGCTTTCTCCCAACTACACCGGGGTAAGTACTGTAATGGGGGGAGGTACCGCCCCCGCCGAAAAAGCGGCGTTTGTCAATGCTTCCTCGGCACACGGTCTTGAAATGGATGATTCTCATACTCAGGCATGCGGACATCCTGCCGCTCCTATTATTTCTCCGGCGGTTGCCGTTGCCGAAGAACTTGACGCAAGCGGCAATGACCTTATTCATGCGGTTATCTGGGGCTACGACGCAATGACCCGTGTCGGCAGGGCGGTAAATCAGGATAATCACTTTGCCCGCGGTTTTCATCCCACTGCCACCGTTGGTATTTTCGGCGCGGTTGAGGCAATTGCATACCTGAAAAAATTCAGCGCCGCGCAGGTAAAAGATGCATGGGGTATTGCAGGCGGCTTTACTGCCGGCAGCCTTGAGTGCTACTCCGACGGAACACTCACCAAGCGCATCAATCCGAGCCATGCCGCAGCCAGCGCAATCAACGCCTGTAAGCTTGCCGAGGTAGGCTATCACGGTCCGCGCTGGGTATTTGAAGGCACCCGCGGTTTCCTGCATGGATACTCCGATGGAGCAGAACCCGAGCTCATGCTCGAAAAGCTTGATTACTCTGAGTATCCCATTGTTTACACTGCATTTAAACCATACTCCAGCTGTAAATATACTCATGCACCTATTGATGCCGTAATAACCATCATGAAAGAGCACAATCTTACGGCAGACGATATTGAAAAGATATACGTCGATGTTGTTGGACCGGCAGTCCGTGCCGTTGTCGAACCCAGAGACATCAAGTATGCTCCACCCGTTGTCGGCGCCGCTCAGTTCAGTCTTCCATACTCCGTTTCCGTTGCGGCGATCTACGGTCAGGCATCGGTCGATCAGTTCCAGGAACACCTTCTCACCGATCCCACGATCAAGGCAATGATGCAGAGAGTGGAGATGGATCATACCGGCGCACTAGACGTCTATCTGCCATATATTTTTGCCGCAAAGGTTGCAATAACCGTAAAGAGCGGCGAAGTCTATGAGCATCTCACCACCTATACAAAAGGAGATCCTGAATGTCCAATGACTCCGAAGGAGCTTAAAGACAAGTTCTTCTCTCTCGCATGCCGCAATATAAGTCATGAAAAAGCGGAGAGCATATACAATGCAATAATGAATCTTGAAAATATCAGCGTCCGCAATCTGACCGCATTACTCAAATAACAGGAGGAAAAAATAATGGCAGCATGGAAAATCACTCCGCTTTGCCTCGGATATATTACCAGACCCAAGAAGAATTTCTTTGAAGACTATACCGGCACCGAAATCGAACCTTTCCCAGTAAATTCTTTCTATCTTACCGACGGTACACATAAAATCGTCGTTGACAACGGCGGTTGTTCCCCAGCGCTTGAAGGTCTGCCTCGCGGCGTTGCCGGTAAGCCATATACAAGAACCGCAGATCAGGTAATTGATGCCGCGCTTAAAAACATCGGTGTAGATATTAATGACATCGAAGCGATTATCTTTACTCATCTCCATTGGGATCATGCTTTCAATACGCATCTCTTCCCAAAGAATACCCGTCTTATATGCCAGAAAAAAGAGCTTGAAAGCCTTGATGATCCCGACGAACCCAGCAATAAGATCGGATATGTGCGCGAATATCTCAATCAGTTTGAGTATGAGAAGGTTGATGGCGATGCAGAAATATTCCCCGGTCTTTCCGTCATGTATACTCCCGGTCACACCATCGGCTGCCAGAGTATCATAGTCGAAACGGAAGACGGAACTGTTATTATTACCGGCGACCTTATCCCACTGCAGGAGAGCTGGTACCACAATCCTCCGAAGGGCAATGGCCTTTGCTATAACGAGGTTTCACGTGATAATATGCACAAGAGCATGGCAAAACTCAGAAAAATATCCAGCAAGATACTTACCGGACATGATAATGGAGTTTTTGCACCCGGCATGGGCATAAAATAATATATTATCTTGCTTCAAGTTGTTATTTTGTGGTATATTTATAAAAAAACATTAGGCGCAGGCAGGGAGTGAGTTTTATTGTCAGAAAATACGGTCAATATATATGATGTTGCGCAAGAAGCCGGAGTTTCCATTGCTACGGTTTCACGTGTGCTGAACAAAAATCCCAATGTGGCCGAAAAAACAAAAGAAGTCGTAATGGATACGTTGCGTAAGCTTAATTATCAGCCCAGCGCGATTGCAAGAGCAATGGTAAACAAAAGGATGCAGACCGTAGGGATTCTAACTGTTGATATCCGTTCGGAGAATTATAATGTGGCGGCTTATACTATTGAACGCAATCTTGCGTTGATGGGATATAGCGCCATAATATGCAACACCTTTGGAAATACGGAGGACAATATCAATTCCATACGTATGCTTCTCGACAAAGGCGTCAGCGGTATAATATGTATTGGCTCTGTGTTTGACAAAACCTTCAACGAAAGCAGTATCCTTTCCGAATACAGCAGTGTCCCGTTTATTATTACGAATTATTCTATGGAAGCTGACAATGTATGCAGCGTGGATTTTGATGAACGTGCAGGGATTGAAAAGGTTATCGCACATCTTATTGAGCGGAAGCATTCTGATATTTTCTTCGTCAAAGATATGGATTCAGCCAGCGCATCAAAGAAAGAGCGCGTGTTTCTTGGAGAAATGCTCTCACAGGGACTCAATGCAGACAAAGGCTTGATAATAGAGACGGTTAGAAGTCTTGAGGGCGGCGCAGCTGCCATTGATATGATTATTGCGTCCGGCCGGCCGTTTTCTGCGGTTCTGTTCAACGATGATTTGACTGCAATAGGCGGAATGAAGCATCTTATTTCACTTGGATACAGAGTCCCGGAAGACGTTGCTGTCGTTGGTTACAATAATACCGTCCTTTCCAGATGCTGCACTCCTGCGCTTACGACAGTGAGCACCAATTTTGAAACACTCGGAAGCATATGTGTGACACTTCTCATGGGACTTATTGAAGGCACAAATACGGCAAAAGACATTATGATAAAGCCCAAACTTATAGTCCGTGAAAGCACCTGATGCTCTGAGCATAATTGTATAAGGAGCCTTATGAACATAATAGAAGAATATATTAAAAATGAGCGGGACATAGAGCTTGACGTCAAAAAAGAAACGTCATGCGATCTGGTGGTCATCGGGTCAGGTCCTGCCGGATTGAGCGCAGCTGTTCAGGCTAAAGAACTTGGTCTTAATGTTATTATTGTTGAAGTCAATGACAAATTTGGCGGCAACGGAGAACACACGGAGGGCGTTTTCGCCATTAATTCTGTTTTCCAGAAGGAACAAAACATCAATATAACCCTGCGAGAAATAATCGAAGCTGAATCAAAAACATTCAATTATCACATTGATACTCTCAAATGGAAAGATCTTGTCGAAAATTCCGGAGAGAATATATCATGGCTTCTTGAACACGGCGTCGGGTTTTCCGGCGTTGTCGATGAATGTAAGGGGAACGCAAAGATAAAACCGTACCATTGGTTTTACCGGCGTGAGTCTGACGGCCGCGGAGACGGCAATCTTCTTGTCAATCCGTTGATAAATTCGGCGCAGAAGCAAGGAATACCGATGTACGATAATACACGCGCTGTCAGAGTTTTGTCGCAGGACGGCGTTGTAAATGGTCTGTACACGGTAAACACGGTGACGCTTGAGGTAACAAAATTCACCTGCGGCGCGGTGGTCGTTGCTACCGGCGGATTTGTTGATAATGACGAAATGATGGCTGACAGGGGCTTTAATGTCCCATGCCTCTTCCATCGCGGGAATCCGGGTCATCAGGGAGACGGCCTGCGTATGGCGGTTGAGCTTGGAGCAGAGGATGTTTCCAGACGGCGTGCCTATTTAGATAAAATTTACATATATCCGCTCAGTCCGTATAGTCTTACAAACGCATATATAAACCTGAAAGGATATACGCTTTGGGTGAACGCTGACGGAGAACGCTTTAATAACGAGTTTTGCGGGGAGCATGTGCCGTGTTATTATTCCAATGCCAAGCTCACGCAGGCAGAAACGTGGGCTGTATTTGACAGCAGCTTTGTCGAACGCTTTTCATCCGAAGCAAAGGATATGGTTTCTGATATTGAAAGCCTTGTCGGAAATGAATACAAAAACTGCTTCCGTGCGGACAGTATTGAAGAGCTCGCCAGTTTGAGCGGAATCAACGCCGATGTTTTCTGCACCACAGTTGACAGATACAACTCTTTCTGCAAGACCGGTGTGGATGAGGACTTTTCAAAAGACAAGAGCCGTCTGCTGCCTATCGTGAAAGCACCATTCTATATGGTACGGCAAGATCTTGGAGTATGGACATCCATAGGCGCAATACGTACAAACCGCAGATATGAGGTCGTAACGCCTGCCGGAAAAACCATTCCTGGGCTTTACTGCGCTGGCGTTGACGGATGCGAGCTATACTGGGATTGCTATACAATAACCGTTCCAGGCTCTGCCAACGGCCACAATGTCAATTCTGGCCGTACAGCCGCAAGGAGCGCGTTTTCCTATCTGAAGAAACAGCGTTAAGCATACTGGCAGTGTTCTTCTAACTTGAGAGTACTTACCCCGGAAAGCAGCCTGTTAACTGCAATTTACAGATTCAATTTAAGAAAAGTTGGTGTATTCGGTTTTGCCGGATACACCAACTTTTGAGACTGTCAAAAAACTATGTATTGAAGTCAGATAACAGAGCAGCGGGGGAGCTTGAGGGGGCAAGGCCCGCCTCAAATTGGATAAACCGCCGTTGAAAGCCTTTATAAAGGCTTTCGGCAACAGCATTTTGAAAGCTTTCAAAATGCTCGGCGGAAAGCGCGGTCAAAAAAGTCCTGTAAGGATTTTTTTGACAAGCAGATATCCCCCGTTTCCGGTTCCGGAAACGGGGGATATGAGACTGTCTCAAACAAAATTTTGAGACAGCCTGTTCATTTATCATAATGAAAACAGCAGTTTTCCGTAGGTCGGGAACGGCCAGTATTTTTCCGCCGTGAGTGTTTCCGCCTCGTCTGCGAGGGCGCGGAGCTTGCCCATCGTGGGAAGAAGGCTGTCGCGCATATAATTTGCCGCGTCCAGCGCGTCGCCGCCGTTCGGGCAGGCGTCCAGCGCACTGTCAAGCGCGTTCGCGCAAGAGTATATGCCGTCGGCAAGCACGGTAAGACGCGCCGCAGTATCCGTCTCGTAGCTGCATTTAAGCTCCGGCAGGATCGCACGTCTTGCGGCGGCCGCCGTTGAAAGCTCGGTCATGTAAGCCTCTATCGCGGGGAGAATTTCACGCCGCGCCATGCTGACCATCGTCTGCGCCTCAATGCTGAGTACGCCGCAGTACTGCTTGAGATTTATTTCGTATCTTGAGCGAAGCTCCGCCTCGGAGAACACCCTGTGCGACGAGAGAAGCTTAACGTTTTTCGCGTCCATAAGATGCGCAAACGCGTCGGGCGTCGTTGGCAGGTTCGCAAGACCGCGCTTTTCTGTCGCCTCTTTTATCCACGCGTCGTCATAGCCGTTGCCGTTGAAAACAATGCGCTTATGGTCATGTATTGTCTTCTTTATCATGTCGTGCAGGGCGGTTTCAAAATCCGCCGCGCCTTCGAGCCTGTCCGCGTATATCCTCAGCGACTCCGCAACCGCCGTATTGAGCATGATATTCGCGCAGGTGATGGAGTTTGAAGAGCCGAGCATACGGAACTCAAACTTGTTGCCGGTAAAGGCAAAGGGGGATGTACGGTTGCGGTCGGTGGTGTCCTTGGGGATGCGGGGCAGAACGTGCGCACCCAGCTTCAGAAGCGTTTCGCCGCCGCCGCGGTAGGGCTTGTCGTTCTCTATCGCGTCGAGTATCGCGCTCAGCTCATCGCCGAGGAATATCGAAATGATAGCGGGCGGGGCCTCGCTGCCGCCGAGACGCAGGTCGTTGGACGCAGTCGCAACGGAAATGCGCAGAAGCTCCTGATAATCGTCCACCGCCTTGATCACCGCGCACAGGAACAGCAAAAACTGTGCGTTCTCGTAGGGTGTCCTGCCGGGGGAGAGAAGGTTGACGCCGCTGTCGGTCTGCATCGACCAATTGTTGTGCTTGCCGCCGCCGTTCACTCCGGCAAAAGGCTTTTCGTGCAGCAGGCACACAAGGTTGTGCCGCTCCGCCACCTTCTGCATGATCTCCATGGTCAGCTGGTTGTGGTCGGCGGCGATGTTGCAGGTTGTGTAGATAGGCGCAAGCTCATGCTGTGAGGGGGCGGTTTCGTTGTGTTCGGTCTTTGCGAAAATGCCGAGCTTCCAAAGCTCCTCGTCCAGCTCCGCCATATATGCCGCCACGCGGGGTTTGATCGTCCCCGCATAGTGTCCCGTCATATCCTGCCCTTTGGGCGCTTTTGCGCCGAACAGGGTACGTCCGCTGAAACGCAGATCCATGCGCTGGTCATAAAGCTCCCTTGCAATGAGAAAATATTCCTGCTCCGGACCTACACAGGGCTGTACGCACTTGACGTCGGTGTGTCCGAACAGGCGCAGTATCCTGAGCGCCTGCTTGTTGAGCGCTTCCATTGACCGCAGGAGCGGCGTTTTTTTATCCAGCGCCTCACCGCCGTAGGAGCAGAACGCCGTGGGGATGCAGAGCGTATTGTCCTTGATAAACGCATATGAGGTAGGGTCCCACGCAGTGTAGCCGCGTGCTTCAAAGGTTGCCCGCAGACCGCCGTTGGGGAAAGAGGAGGCGTCCGGCTCACCCTGTATAAGCTCCTTGCCTGAAAACTCCATAATGACCCTGCCGTCCGGCGCACGGGTGATAAAGCTGTCGTGCTTCTCCGCGGTTATGCCGGTCAGCGGCTGGAACCAGTGCGTAAAGTGCGTTGCGCCGTGCTCCACCGCCCATTTCTTCATAGCGTCGGCAACGGCGTTTGCAACGTCGATATTCAGCGTAGCATTCTGGTTGATGGTTCTTTTGAGAGAGTGATAGATATCATCGGACAGATTTGCCCGCATTACCTTATCGTCAAAAACCATAGAGCCGAAATATTCCGGTATTTTCACGGTCGTACCTCCTGAAACTGGCTTTATATAAGTTGAGAGTGAAGTTTCGGTTCCGTGCTTCACTCTCATTTCAATGTTATTATCTGTTGCGCATGAGATTTTTCATTCTCAGACTGTGGTCGAGAATAGATTTTCTCAGTCTGAGATTTTTGGGCGTGACCTCAAGAAGCTCGTCATCGGCAAGGAACTCAAGGCACTGCTCAAGACTGAGCTGCTTGGGCGGGACAAGGCGCAGCGCCTCGTCGGAACCGGACGCACGGGTGTTGGTAAGGTGCTTCGTGCGGCATACGTTGACCGGCACGTCGTCGCTCTTGGGGCATACGCCCACTATCATGCCGCCGTACACCTTCGTGCCGGGGGTGATGAACATCGCGCCGCGCTCCTGCGCGTTCCATATGCCGTAAGCGACGGCTTCGCCCGTCTCCCACGCGATAAGGGAGCCGGTGCTGCGGCGGTTGATGTCGCCCTTGTACGGCTCATAGCGTTCAAAGACGCTTGCAAGGATGCCCTCGCCCTTGGTATCGGTGAGAAATTCGTTTCTGTATCCGAAAAGACCTCTTGAGGGAACGAGAAATTCAAGCTTCATCCGGCTGCCGACAGGGGTCATTTCAAGAAATTCGCCCTTGCGCGCACCGAGTTTTTCCATTACGGAGCCCATATATTCCTGCGGCACGTCAACCACGACGCGCTCAATAGGCTCACACTTCTTGCCGTCTATCTCCTGATAGAGCACGCGGGGAGGGGATACCTGAAATTCAAAGCCCTCACGGCGCATGGTCTCGATGAGGATCGAAAGGCTCATCTCGCCGCGCCCCGCAACTATAAAGCTGTCGGTGCTGTCCTCGACCTCTTTCACGCGCAGAGAAACGTCCTTTAAGGTTTCGCGGAAAAGGCGGTCGCGTATCTGGCGGGAGGTGACGAACTTGCCCTCGCGTCCGGCGAAGGGGCTGTCGTTTACGGAGAAGGTCATTTCAAGCGTCGGCGCGCCGATCTTGACAAAGGGCAGAGGCTCGCTGCATCCGCGGGCGCATATCGTGTCGCCGATGGTGATGTCGCCGATGCCGCTCATTGCAATGATGTTGCCGGCGGAGGCTTCCGTTACGGGAACTCTGTTAAGCCCGTCGAACTGGAACAGAGCGACGGCCTTTGCCTTTGCGGGCGCGCTGCCGGTGTCATGGAAATTGCACACCTCTATCTCTTCGTTCTGCCTGATTATGCCGCGTTCGATACGCCCTATTGCGATGCGCCCGACATATTCGTTATAGTCTATGCTGCTCACAAGCATCTGGAACGGCTTGTCGGTATCCATCTCGGGGGCGGGAATATATTGCAGTATGGTCTCAAACAGCGGCTTGAGATCGGTTCCGGGAATGTCGGGGGAGTAGCTTGCCGTACCCTGCCTGCCGGAGCAGAAAAGCATTGGTGAATCAAGCTGCTCATCGGTGGCGTTGAGATCCATAAGCAGCTCAAGCACCTCGTCAATGACCTCGTGAACGCGCTGGTCGGGGCGGTCTATCTTGTTGACGACAACGATGACTCTGTGACCCAGCTCAAGTGCGCGGGAGAGAACGAAGCGCGTCTGCGGCATTGGACCTTCCGCAGCGTCAACAAGGAGTATGACGCCGTTGACCATTTTGAGGATACGCTCGACCTCGCCGCCGAAATCGGCGTGACCCGGCGTGTCAACAATGTTTATCTTGGTGTCGCCGTACCATACGGCGGTATTCTTGGCCATTATCGTTATGCCGCGCTCACGCTCGAGGTCGTTGGAGTCCATTACGCGCTCTACGATCTCCTGATTTTCGCGGTAAACGCCGCCCTGCTTGAGCATTTCGTCAACCAGCGTGGTCTTGCCGTGGTCAACGTGGGCGATTATTGCAACATTTCTCAGCTTATCCATATACTTCTCCAGCTCCCATGAGTACGACTCATTGCAATGCCGCGCCGTATATATGCGGCATTGTCTCAGATTTTCATTTATTTCAGCACAAAATCAAATTTTATCACCTGCAAGTTGAAATTGCAACAGCTTTCAGGAACTTTTCTGTATTTTATGCAAAAAACATCTCGGCTTTTTCGATAACGGAGAAGTCGGGGGCGAAACCGGGGACTTTCCGCCGCATTTCTTCCATAGCTTTTCTCAGCCGCGAACATTCTTCAAGGAGGGCTTTTGCGTTTACCGGCTTCGGCATACTGCCCGCCTGACGCATGAAATTGCCGCCGAGGATATCGGCAAGCGCTTCGCCGTCAAGGGAGAGCGGGCGCATGATAAACGCGGGGTTGTTTACAAGATAATGCCCGTCGGAGCGTATCTCGCGCTCATCCTTTCCGGCAAGAAATTCCCTTACCACCTGCGGTCGGCGGGTATTTTCAAGCGGGTCGAACCGCTTATGCTCACCCATCAGTACGCATCTGCCGCCGATGTCCGTGCCATAGCATATCCTTTTCCCGTAGCGTGCAAAGAACTCAAGAGTCTGCGCCCTGTCGCGGGAGAGGTTTTCATACATCTCGATTCCCGGCGTGAGATCGACCATTACGTTGTCAAACCTGTCAAGTATCGCGGAAAGCCGCCTGAGCTGCGCCGACATGAAAAAGAAATGCGCGAATATTATTTTAAGCTTCGGATGCCGCTCAAGCACGGTGAGAACCTGTCTGTACTGCGTCTCGTTGTTGATATAGCTGTCGTCGTACAGCCAGCCCTGCGAGATGGCGAAGGAAGGCGCCTTTGACGCGTCCCAGAAGCTTTCCGGGTCGTTCACGTGCCAGACGAACGGTACGCCGTTTTCCTCTGCCCATGCCCAGAACGGTTCCCACACTGGGAGGTCAAAATCGGGGATGGGGAACTTCCGCCGCATCTGCGGCTTGCCCTCAAGCATCTTTATGCCGTCGCAGCCCAGCTCCATGAGGCGCTGCCCATAGAGCGCCATGTGTTCGCCGAGATCACCGGCATGGAGATAGTACGCGCTGAGATCGGGCGCGGCAAAGACATAAAAGCGACCGGGATAAACGGCTTTCATCATCATTGCCTGCGACACGAGGGAAATACAGCGGCTGTGGGAGCAGGCGACGATATTTGCCATATCCGTCCCCGTTCCGGCGAGGAATCCGGCAAGATAATTTATATCGGTCTGGGCGGACACGTGAACATGACAATCAACGACTTTTGTATTATTGACCATTGCAGCCTCCTCGTTTTCCTGAACGCCGTGCAATGCGGCGTTCCGATATCCGGACAACACAATATTACCGTCTCAATATACCACGATTGAATTTAACTGACAAGCGTGGTATATTATATGTATGGCAGCGCTCAGTGCGGTGCTGCCGAAAAAATTTGCGGAGAATAAGAATGACAGACAACTTTTTCGCATACATATCCCGTATGCGCTATATCGGGCGCTGGAGTCTCATGAGAAACGCCATGCCGGAGAATATTCAGGAGCACAGTCATATGGTGGCGGTCATCGCCCATGCTCTGGGCGTGATCCGGCGCGACGTGTTCAAGATCCCGTGCGAGCCGAACGAGTATGCCGCCGTTGCACTCTATCACGATTGCAGCGAGATTCTGACCGGCGATCTGCCCACACCAATCAAATACCACAGCGAAGAGATATGCAGCGCTTACCGGCAGGTGGAAAAGCTTGCCTGCGACAAGCTGCTTGCGACGCTGCCGGATGAGGTGCGCGCCTCATTTGAGGACTTGCTTACCGGCAGGACGCACGACGAGAAATACGACCTTGTAAAGGCGGCGGACAAGCTCTCCGCTTACATAAAGTGCATTGAGGAGCGCCGCGCCGGCAACGATGAATTTACCTCTGCCGAAAAGCAGATACGCGCCGTGCTTGACGCAAGCGGGCTTCCGGAGGTGGGGTATTTTATCGAGCACTTTATCCCCGCTTTTGAACTGACGCTTGACGAACTCGGAACTATTGAGGAGTGATGAAAATGGAAAAAGGAAAACTTGACAGAATAAACGAGCTTGCCCGCCTTGCAAAGGCGCGCAAGCTGACGGAGGAGGAGCTTTCAGAGCGGGACGCCCTGCGCAAGGAATATATCGCCGATTGGCGCAGAGGCGCGGTAGAGGTTCTGGAGAACACCTATATTGTGACGCCCGACGGGAAGAAACGTAAGCTTGAAAGAAAGGATAAGGGGGAAAGCGGAAAATGAAGCATCATATTCTTGCAAAATTCAATGAGAGCGTTGAAGATAAATCCGCGATGCTGCTGGATATCCAGAAGCTTTTCGCCGCCGGTGAAGAGATAGACGGCGTTGAATCGTATACGGTCATTCCAAACTGCATAGACCGCCCGAACCGCTATGATGTGATGATAGTCGTCGAGATGAAGAAGGAAGCGCTTTCCGCTTGGGACGCGTCGAAGCTGCATCACGATTGGAAGGACAGATTCGGCGGATATCTTGAGAAAAAAGCGATTTTCGACTGCGAATGAAAAGTTACGGGGATGCGGCAAAAACAATTTGCCGCATCCTCCAGCTTGTCAAAAAAGTCCTTACAGGACTTTTTTGCCTGCGCTTTCCGCCGAGCATTTTGAAAGAGTTCAAAATGCTGTTACCGAAAGCCTTGAGATATCAAGGCTTCCGACGGCGGTTTATCCAATTTGAGGCGGGCCTTGCCCCCTCAAGCGCCCCTGCTGCTCTATTATCCGGCTTTGGTGCATAATTTTTTGACAGTCTCGGGGATGCGGCAAAAACAATTTGCCGCATCCTCACCATAAACGGGGACGGTTGATTTATCGCGCCGGATCATGCCGCGGGGGCGGCGGCTTCGGGCGTTTTGTAAAGCGCCACGAATTCCTCAAAGGTAAGCCCCTTTTCCATTATGTACGTCGCCGCCTCAACGCCGACATAGCGGAAGTGGAACGGCTCATACATAACACCGGTTATATCCTCCTTGCCGTCGGGGAAGCGGAGAATGAAGCCGTATTCATGGCAGTGTGCAAGAAGATACTGATACGTTGCGGTGTTTTCGATGCTGCGGTTCTTGATCTCGTAATAATGATCCGTTATGTCGCAGCAGATGCCGGTCTGGTGTTCGCTGCATCCGGCGGGCATTGTGATATAGAACCCATTTGCGTCCTTGCCGTCTGCTACGCCGTTGTTATTGCATACCCTTATGAAGTTTGCCGCCTGATCGGAATAACTGCGGTAGCCGGAGGAGAGGTAGACCGAAAGCCCCTGTGCTTCTGCGGCGGCTTTCATGGCGAGAATAGGCTCCTTTATACGGGAGTCCAGAGGACACTGACTGTCGCTGACCACAACGATCTCGGGCGGGGCAAAGTCGGCCGAAAGGGGATTGTCCGCATTGACAAGGACGTATTCCCAGCTGTTTATATCAATGTCCGGCAGGTCGGATTCAGGCTCTTCCGGAACAGGCTCCTCAGTGGGGGCGGGCGTCTCGGCAGGCGTGGGCGTTTCCACGGCGGCGGGCGTCGGGGTCTGCTGCGCGGCGGCAGCCTCTTCGGCTTTCATGCGTGCAACGGCCTCGCTGTAAACGTAGGCATGCTCGCTGTCAAAGTCGTTCGTGTGCGGGGAAGTTGAGACGCGCTTGTATGTATAAAAAGAGAAAAGAATCAGCATAGCAATGCCGAATATAACTCTGAATCCGCGGCTTCCTTTCATCTTTGCCTCCTGAAAAATATGTGATATATGTAGATAATAGCATTTTAGCAGAGCAAGGTCAACTGCCAAAATTCATAATACTGCGCTTGACGGCGCGGGAGAGGACAACTATAATTATAAAAAAGCTGTCGGGAGGAATATTTATGCTCATTACATGGTACGGCCATTCATGCTTCAAGATTGAAAGCACGGAGGGCAGTATTGTCTTTGACCCGTATGCGCCGGGAAAAGTTCCCGGGCTTTCTTTGCCGCCGCTCACGGCGGACGCGGTCGTTTGCAGCCACGGACATGATGACCATAATTATGCGTGCGGCGTGACTCTCACGGGGAAAAAGCCGGCGTTCACACTCAGGCAGATCAGGACATATCACGACGGCAAAAAAGGTGCGCTGCGCGGGGAGAATCTTGTCACCGCAGTAGATATGGAGGGGATGCGGGCCGTCCATATGGGCGATATCGGGCATCTGCTTACTCCGGAGCAGGTGAAGGAGCTTGGCAAGGTGGACGTGCTTTTCATCCCTGTCGGCGGATATTACACAATAGATGCTCAGACAGCGGCAATGACGGCGTCGGTCATAGCGCCGCGTATCGTGATACCTATGCACTATCGCGGCGGCGGCTTCGGGTTTGACGTGCTGTCAAAGGCAGACGACTTCGTCCGGCTGTCAGGCATAAAGCGCTTTGACAGCTCCGCGATCGAGATAGACGCGGAAACGCCGCCCATGACGGCGCTGCTGAAATGCCCCGTGTAAAAAACCATAATTTTGCGTGCTGAACGATTGCTTGCAGGAAAGAAGCAGAGTTATGAATAACTTCGGAAAAAAGATCATGATAGCAGACGACAACGAAATGAACCGCATGATACTTACCGATATGCTTGAGAAAGAGTTCGATCTTATCGAGGCAAATGACGGAGCGGAAGTGATCGAAATCCTTAAAGAGCGTGCGGATGAGATAGGCATTATTCTGCTGGACATCAATATGCCGGTAAAAAACGGGCTTGATGTGCTGGCGGAGATGAATTTGCAGCGTTGGACGGATGATGTTCAGGTCATTATCATCTCGGCGGAAAATTCGCCCGTCCAGATGCGCCGCGCATATGACCTTGGTGCGGTGGATTTTATAAACCGTCCGTTTGACCGCTCGATAGTTCACCGCCGTATAGTCAACACCATAATGCTCTATGCCAAGCAGAAGCAGCTTACCCATATGGTCGCCGAGCAGATAGCGCAGCGTGAGCACACGACAATGCTCATGGTAATTGTGCTGAGCTATATAGTCGAGGCGCGAAACGGCGAAAGCGGACGGCACGTGCGCGACATAAACATAATCACCGAGGCGCTGCTCAGGCGCCTTTTAGGCAGAACCGACAGGTACGGCGGCATTGCGGGCGATCTGGACGTGATATGCACAGCCTCGTCTTTTCATGATATCGGCAAGATAAACATCCCGTCTGAAATTCTCAATAAGCCCGGAAAGCTTACCGCCGCGGAATATGAAATAATGAAAACTCATGCCGCAATAGGCGGGGATATGATGGACGATCTGACCGAATTTAAAAATGAGCCGCTTGTGAAATACAGCCGCCAGATATGCCGCTGGCATCATGAGCGCTGGGACGGCAGCGGATACCCCGACGGACTTAAAGGCGATGAGATCCCGATCGCCGCGCAGGTCGTCTCGCTTGCGGATGTGTATGACGCGCTGACGAGTGAGCGGTGCTACAAAAAGGCATACAGCCATGAGAAGGCTATGGAAATGATAATGAACGGGGAGTGCGGCGCGTTCAATCCGCTGCTGCTTGAATGTCTCCGCGACAGCGAAGAGCAGCTTCGGAAGGAACTGACGGCGGATGCAGGGCTTGAAAGCGTTTTTGACGGGAGAGCCGAGGAAAGCATCAGGAGAGAGCTTGAGAATCTGCCGGAATGACAGACACAGAAAGGACACTAAGCAATGGACGTTGAAAAAATATACCGGGAGATAGGCGAAGATTATGAGAGCGTTGCTGCGCGTCTTGGGAATCCGGCGCTGATCGCCAGACTTTTAGAGATGTTTGCGGATGATAAAAATTTCGCAACGCTTGAGACGGCGCTTGCGGACGGGGACTGCGAAACCGCGTTCAGAGCCGCGCATACGCTTAAAGGCGTTGCATTGAACATGGGCTTTTCAAAGCTTGCCTCAAGCGTGTCAGCGCTTACGGAGCTGCTTCGCAAGGGTGCGGTCGAGGGCAGCGGGAAGCTGCTTGAAGCCGCTGCGGACGAATACCGCAGGGTGATAGACAGGCTCGCCGCCGCGGAGGAATAAAACGGCGGGAAGCCGATGAGCAGCGCCGGTCATAAATGAAAAAGTGTTTTGCCCGATTCATGAGCAAAACACTTTTTTGCATATATCCTGTTTTACCACTCGGATTTTCCGTCAAGACCGTTCTTGAGAGCGAGATATACTTCCGCCCTTGCAGACTTGATGTAAGGAAATACATAGAACACGCCGACAATATTAAGGCTTATCAGCGAGAGCAGGTTCCAGCCGATAAACGAAAGGTCAAACACGAAGAGATTCCACTTGTTGCCGGTCATCAGCTGCTTGCTTACGGCGAAAGCCGTCTTTTTGTCCATTCCCGGGTTATCCGCAACTATGTAAGGAACCATTGCGTATTCATACGCTTTGATAATACCCGGTATGATAAGCAGCAGGCTCCATAACGCGACCTGAAGCCTTATTGCGAACATCGACCAGACATATTTCCAATAGTTCCCGTCCTGAAACCCGACGAGCAGATCGGAAAACTGTCCCTCACCGCGGCTGTTGTTAAGGAAAAATCTGCGTCCGCCGACATCGACAACGGAGAAGACGAATATGCCGAGAAGGCCGAATACCACCGTAAGCGACTTCGCGCCGCGCTCCGACTGCGGAAGGTTGTATATCGCCATCTCATAGTCAAAGCTGCCGTCTTCGGCGTGGTATCCTTCAAAATACTCATAGCCGCGGTCAAGCTTTGACGGCACATCCTTTGCCTCGTATATACCGCTGAGCATACCGTCGCACAGCAGCGCGATTATCAGCGCGACCGCGACGCACAGCCAATAATTCAGCTGAAACGCCTGCTTGCCTTTTGCTTTATATGCTTTTCTGTCAAACATAATATAGCCTCCCAATTTTTTGTCTTTACATTATACGTCTGCCGTTATGCTTTTTCAACCGTTTTTTTATTTTTTTACGGCAATCAAATGCATGTAAGAGTACAGGCAAAAGCGCTCATATACGGCTGCTGTTCACGGCAGTCCGTATATGAGCGCTGATCGCTGTTGTTATATGCGCGTCCCATCAAGAGCGCGCTTGCGGTATTTATTTTGCGTAATCAACGGCTTTAGTCTCACGCAGGAGATGAACCTTGATCTGACCGGGGTAGGTAAGCTCGTCCTCAATCTTCTTGGCGATGTCCCTTGCAAGAAGAACCATCTGATCCTCGCTGATCTCCTCGGGCTTGACCATAATGCGTATTTCGCGTCCCGCCTGAATTGCATAGGAGCTTGCAATGCCGGGGAAGCTCTTGGAAACTTCCTCAAGCTTTTCAAGACGCTTGACGTAGTTTTCGATATTCTCGCGTCTCGCACCGGGACGGGAAGCGGAAATGGCGTCCGCCGCCTGAACGATGCAGGCGATAACGGTATGCGGCTCAACATCGTTGTGGTGGGCTTCGATCGCGTGGATAACCTCTTCGGACTCCTTATACTTGCGGGCGATGTCCGCGCCGATAGTGACGTGGCTTCCTTCGACCTCATGGTCGATCGCCTTGCCGATATCGTGGAGAAGACCTGCGCGCTTTGCCGTTGCCACATCAACGCCCAGCTCCGCCGCAAGGAGGCCGGAAATATGCGCGACCTCGATAGAATGGTTGAGCACGTTCTGACCGTAGCTTGTACGGTATCTCATTCTGCCGAGAAGCTTTATAAGCTCCGGATTCAGACCGTGGATATTAGTCTCAAATACGGCTCTCTCGCCCTCTGCCTTGATAGTGGCGTTAACTTCCTTCTGCGCCTTTGCTATCATAAGCTCGATGTTTGCAGGGTGGATACGGCCGTCAAGAATAAGCTTTTCAAGGGCGATGCGCGCAACCTCGCGCCGAACCGGGTCAAAGCTGGAGACGGTGATCGCCTCGGGGGTATCGTCGATAATAAGATCGCAGCCGGTCAGCGTTTCGATGCTGCGGATATTGCGGCCCTCGCGCCCGATTATGCGGCCTTTCATCTCGTCGTTGGGGAGAGGAACGACGGAAACGGTGATCTCGCTTGAATGATCCGCGGCGCAGCGCTGTATCGCGGTGGCGATTATCTCGCGTGCGCGCGCATCGGCTTCTTCCTTGTACTGCGTCTCAATTTCCTTGACCTTCATTACCATCTCGTGCGTGACGTCGTCGCGGACGTTCGCTATGAGATAAGCCTTTGCCTCTTCAATGGTAAAGCCCGAAATTTTTTCCAGCATATCGAGCTGACTCTTTTTAAGCTGGGCAATTTCCTTCTGCTGGGCTTCGGCGTCGGCGATCTTTCCGCTGAGCGTATCGTTCTTCTTTTCGATCGCGTCTATCTTGCGATCAAGGTTTTCTTCCTTCTGCTGAAGGCGGCGTTCCTGCTTCTGCAGTTCCGCACGGCGTGATTTTTCCTCCCGTTCAAATTCCGAACGGGCTTTGTGCATTTCTTCCTTTGCCTCTACGAGAGCTTCTCTTTTTTTGCTCTCGCCACTTTTAATAGCTTCATTTATTATTCTTTTGGCTTCTTCTTCCGCGTCTTCTATCTCTCTTTCACCGCGCTTTATACGCACGTTCCTGCTGAAATAATACGCGGCCGCGAAAGTCACTAAGACCACTGCGAAAATAATAACTAACCAAAGGGTCGTTGACATAGTAAGAAAACACACCTCCAATCTTTAAAATATTGTGGTGGTTTTGCAGACAAAAACAGTCTGCCGGGATAAGCGGCAGCCTTACTGTGCAAGTGTCTGAATCTAACGCAAGACGGGGCATAAAACGCGCCCGTCCGAATTGAACAAGCAATACTTTACGGATTTCTCCCCTGAAATCCCAAAATATCATCTGATATATTTTATCGCTTCCACAATATTATGTCAAGTTGTTCGTTCAAAATTTTTTAACGGATTTATCCCCCGGGGGAGCTTCCGAAATATCTCCGCCTTGATTATAATCAGGTCAGTTCAATTTCAGGAGGTATTCCAGTGAAAAAAATTTTATCGCTTATTCTCTGCTTTGCAATGCTGTCTTCTCTCTGCCTTGCGTTTGCCGACACACCGGATGAGATCACGGTGACGGATATGATAGGGCGCGAGGTCAGGATAATCCCCGGCAGCTATGAAAACGTTGTGTGCATAGGCGCGGGTGCGCTCAGAATGTACAGCTACGTCGGCGACATTGCACTGCTCTGCGGTGTTGAGGATATTGACAACGAGTCGCTTGAACAGCGCCCGAAAATGTTTGACGGCGTTGCAAGACCGTATATGCTTGCATACGGAGAGGAGTTCTCCGCTCTCCCGTCCTGCGGCGTGGGCGGCCCCAACGCACAGAGCGCGGAGGCTGAAAAGATCCTCTCCTGCGCCCCAGATATCGTCGTCTCCGAGTATGAGGACGTTGAAAAGGCCGACGCCCTTCAGGAGCAGCTTGGAGTTCCCGTCATTACGCTCAGCACCGGCAAAAACGCGGTTTTCGACGATGCATTTTCCGGCAGCATGAAGCTTCTCGGAACTGTGTTCGGCAGGGAAGAGCGCGCCGATGAGATAGTTTCCTTTGTCGAGGGCGAACGCAAAGAAATAAGCCGCCGCACAGCTGATATCAAGGATGAGGACAAGCCCGGCGTATATATCTGCGGCCTTGGGAACTGGGGCACGACCAACCACCTTATGACCGCCATGAACTTCTGCTCTTTTGAAGTCGCCAATGTGCGCAATGTCTGCACCGATCTGTCCGGTCCCACCATTCAGCCCATTGAGGCGGAAAAGTTTGCCTCTCTCGGCGAGGATATGGATATTATGATAATCGACGCGGCAGCGGTGAAGAATATAAAGCCGCTCTATGCCGAGGACAGCACGATGTTCGACACCTGCAAGGCATGGCGCTGTGGCGAGGTGTATTTGCAGCTTGCATATAACGCGTATTACACCAATTACGAAACCGTGCTGTGCAACACGTGGTTCATCGCAAAGACCGTGTATCCCGAGCTTTTTGAGGATATAGATATGACCGAAAAGACAAACGAGATCACAAAGCTCTTCCTCGGAAGCGAGCTTGCCGACGAGATTTTTGCCTGCCCCGCAAGCTTTGGCGGCTATGGAAAGATAGATACCGCAGATTTTTTTAACTGATTTGAAAATATAGACAATTTCGCAGAAATATGGTTTAATAAACACGGAATTATTTTATATGAGGTGATAATATGAATCCGTCAGACGTTTATTTTACCACATTTAAAACCTCCTCACGTGAAAATCTGCTTCAAAAGCTGCACCGGCTCATGAAGTCCGCCGGTTTTGAGCAGATAGATTTTACCGACAAATATGCGGCGATCAAAATCCATTTCGGTGAGCTGGGCAATCTTGCGTTCCTACGCCCCAACTACGCAAGGGTCGTTGCGGACTATGTGAAGGAGCTTGGCGGCAAGGCCTTCCTTACCGACTGCAACACGCTCTATGTCGGCAGCAGGAAAAACGCACTTGACCATATGGACACGGCATATCTCAACGGCTTTTCACCTCTCCAGACAGGATGCCATGTTATTATAGCCGACGGTCTGAAAGGCTCTGACGAACAGCTTGTCCCAATAAACCTCCCTTATGTCAAGGAGGCAAAGATCGGCAGGGCGCTCATGGACGCGGACGTCGTCATTTCCCTGACGCATTTCAAGGGGCATGAGGAAGCCGGCTTCGGCGGCGCGCTTAAAAATATCGGAATGGGCGGCGGCTCCCGCGCAGGCAAGATGGAGCAGCATTGCGACGGCAAGCCCTATGTCGATGAAAAGCTCTGTATCGGCTGCGGAAACTGCGCGAGGATATGCGCACACGGCGCGCCCGTTATCGAAAACGGCAAGGCGTATATTGATACCGACAAATGCGTCGGCTGCGGCAGATGTCTCGCCCTGTGTCCAAAGAACGCGGTCACTCCGTTATTCCAGGATTCACTCAGGCTGCTCAACTATAAAATAGCGGAGTACAGCTATGCCGTGTGCAAGGATCGCCCCTGCTTCCATATTTCGCTCATATGTGACGTTTCCCCCAACTGCGACTGCCGCTCCGAGAACGACATTCCTATCATTCCCGACGTCGGTATGCTCGCCTCGTTCGACCCCGTCGCGCTTGACCAGGCCTGTGTCGATCTGTGCAATAAAATGCCGGTCATAGAGGGCAGCAGTCTGGACGACAATCTCAAGAAGTTCGGCGGTACGGATCATGACCATGAGCATTTTCACATGACCCATCCCGACGCCGAATGGAAGAGCTGCCTTGAGCACGCGGAAGAGATCGGGCTTGGAACAAGAGAGTACAAGCTCGTCAGAATATAAAAAGGCTCTATGTCAATAGTTGGGGTAGAGCAAAAGAAGACCTAAAAAACAGGAGTGA
>ERZ857629.1024-NODE-1024-length-33843-cov-4.271546_pt1 | contig 33843 bp, 31 predicted proteins | sample MGYA00519700_ERZ857629 | MGnify/ENA primary metagenome ERZ857629 (study PRJEB31778, sample SAMEA3449351) | human gut metagenome | biome: human gut; feature: human-associated habitat; material: faeces | place: United Kingdom | collected 2010/2012 ... | reverse complement strand
GTACGTACGGTTCAACGGGAGGGGCGATAATTTTATTTTATCCCTCTACCCTATTGACAAGGGGAAGTCAAACTCCTATAATGCCTATAAAGTTACTAGGAATAGTAACCGGAGGTACTGATTATGAAGCGATGTTGTAGCTGTTTAAATGAATAATATTGAATTTGTTTAACAGGAGGAAAAGAAAATGACAGTATATAAAGCAATTTCAGATTTAATTGGAAATACACCATTAGTAGAATTAACACATATTGAAGAAAAAGAAGGTTTAGACGCTAGTGTAGTTGCGAAAGTAGAATTTTTTAATCCAGCAGGAAGTGTAAAGGATCGTATCGCAAAGAAAATGATTGAAGATGCTGAAAAAGCAGGGAAAATTAAAACGGGTGCTACATTGATTGAACCAACAAGTGGAAATACAGGTATTGGTATTGCATCTGTTGCAGCAGCTAAGGGTTATAAGGCAATTATGACAATGCCAGAAACAATGAGTGTGGAGCGTCGTAACTTATTGAAGGCGTATGGCGCAAAAGTTGTTTTAACAGATGGTAAGGCTGGTATGAAGGGCGCTATCGCGAAGGCTCAGGAATTGGCAGCCGCCACACCAAATAGTTTTATTCCAAGTCAATTTGAAAATCCATCAAACCCTCAAGCTCATTACGAATCTACGGGTCCTGAAATTTGGAAGGATACAGAAGGAAAAGTTGATATTTTTGTTGCCGGTGTTGGAACGGGTGGTACTGTAAGTGGTACAGGTAAATATTTGAAGGATAAAAATCCGAATGTGAAAGTGGTTGCGGTTGAACCTGCAACAAGTCCAGTATTGTCCCAAGGTCATGCAGGTCCTCATGGTATTCAAGGTATTGGTGCTGGCTTTGTTCCAAACACTTTGGATACAAGCGTATACGATGAAGTATTTACAGTCACAAATGAACAGGCTTATGAAACAGGTCGTTTGATTGCACATAATGAAGGTATGTTAGTAGGTATTTCAAGTGGTGCTGCTACATATGCGGCTATTCAAATCGCAAAACGTCCCGAAAACAAAGGGAAAACAATTGTGGTATTATTACCAGATACAGGTGAGCGTTATTTATCTACTCCAATGTTTGCGGAATAATAAAAAATACGAAGTAAAAAATTACTTCGTAAATGTCTTGGCATAGCCATGATCTTCTCTAGAACCCGTACCAATGGGTTCTTTTATTTTTCCAATTTCTTCAATTTCAAATGGTGTCAATTGATATACATAGTTTAGCCAGTTGCGGTATAACAAGTTAGCGTGACTTCTCCATTTTAAGATAGGTTCTTTTTTTGGATCATCATCTGGAAAATAATTGAATGGGATATGAATTGGTTTATTGGCTTTTAAATCCCTGAAATATTCTTCTTTTAATGTCTCTTTACTATATTCCAAATGTCCTAGAATAAAGATTTGTCGATAGTCCTTTGTGACAATGATGTTCGATCCAATTTCATCATTTTTAGATAGAATAGATAAGCATTTTACTTTCTTAACAGCTTCCTCATCAATTGCTGTATGTCTTGAGTGAGGTGTATAGTGAATTTCATCAAAGCCATTGGTTAAAAAGTCATATTCATCGACTAATTGTTCTGGGAAGATGCCAAATACTTTTTCTGGCAAGATATGCTTTTGAATTCCATAATGATAATACAGTCCGGCTTGGGCTCCCCAACAAATATGTAATGTGGAATAGACATGTGTTTTAGACCATTCCATGATTTCTTCAAGCTCATTCCAATAATCGACATCTTCATATTCTAGATGTTCTACAGGAGCTCCTGTAATAATCATTCCGTCGTAATAATTCGTTTTTAAATTTTCAAAGTATGTATAAAATTTTACTAAATGATCCTGACTTGTATTTTTAGAAACATGGTTTTTTACCATCATAAAATCAATGTCGACCTGTAATGCACTTTTAGAAATCAATCGTAAGATTTGGGTTTCCGTTTCTATTTTTTTGGGCATTAGATTTAAAATCACAATTTTTAATGGTCGAATTCTTTGCCGATGTGCACTTTTATCTTCAATCGCAAAGATTTTTTCGCTTTCTAATATGTCTTTTGCGGGTAATGCGTCGGGTATGTTGATTGGCATATATAAACAACTCCTTTTTTTGTATATCTACTATTATACGCGAAAAAAACAGAATGGAAAATTCCATTCTGTAAAAATACTAAGCTTTCATGGCATCTAGTGCTTGTTGTAAATCGTTGATGATGTCTTGTACATCTTCAAGACCTACAGAGAAACGAATTAAGTCTGGAGCAACACCAGCTTCTTTCAATTGTTCTTCACTCATTTGACGGTGTGTATGACTTGCTGGGTGTAATAGACAAGTTTTTGCGTCGGCAACATGGGTTACGATAGAAGCTAATTTTAAGCTGTCCATGAACTTTTCAGTTTGATCACGATCGGCTTTTAATCCAAATGACAATACACCACAAGTTCCATTTGGACAATATTTTTTAGCTAATTCATGATGTGGGTCACTTTCAAGATCTGCATATTTAACCCATGCAACATCTTCATTGGCTTCTAAGTATTTGGCTACAGCTAGTGCATTTGCGCAATGTGCCTTCATACGTACAGCTAATGATTCTAATCCTAGATTTAAGTAATATGCGTTTTGTGGAGCTTGGATTGATCCTAAATCACGCATCAATTGGCTTGTAGCCTTTGTGATATATGCTAATTTACCGAATTTTTCAGCGTATACAATGCCATGATAAGATTCATCTGGTGTAGTTAGTCCTGGATATTTTTCAGCGTGTTCTAGCCAGTTGAAGTTACCACTATCCACAATTGCACCACCTACACAAGATGCATGTCCATCCATGTATTTAGTAGTTGAGTGGGTGACAATGTCTGCTCCCCATTGGATTGGTTGACACATAATTGGTGTGGCAAATGTATTGTCGATGATTAATGGAACGCCATTTTCGTGTGCAACTTTTGCAAATTTTTCAATATCGAAAATACGTACTGTTGGATTTGTGATGGTTTCTCCAAAGACACATTTTGTGTTTGGTTTGAATTCTTTTTGAAGATCTTCTTCACTAATTTCTGGATCAACAAATGTACAGTCGATACCCATTTTCTTCATTGTCACACCAAATAGGTTGTATGTTCCACCATAGATGGCACTTGATGCAATTAAGTGATCTCCAGCTTCACAGATGTTGAATACCGCAAAGAAGTTGGCAGCTTGTCCACTTGATGTTAACATAGCGGCAATACCACCTTCTAAAGCAGCAATCTTACTTGCGACAATATCGTTTGTTGGGTTTTGAAGGCGTGAATAGAAATATCCACTGTCTTCTAAATCGAATAATCTTCCCATTTGAAGACTTGAATCATATTTAAAAGTTGTACTTTGATAAATTGGTACTTCTCTAGGCTCGCCGTTTTTTGGTTCATAACCGGCATGTAAACATTTTGTTTCTGTTTTCATAATAAATTTACCTCATTTCCTATCCATTATTGTAATATTATCTTTAAAAAAAGTAAAAGAAAAGCTTAGATTACATAATCAAAGCTTTGTTCATGATTTAAAATGTCTTGGAGTGTGATTCCTTTTAGATAAGTTTCAATCACTTGATTTAATCCTTCATAAATATAAAGTGTTGTACAATCTTCTTTTCTTGGACAAGAATTCACCTGTGAATCTAGACAGGCAACGCAAGATAAATTTCCTTCGGTTGCGACAAGTACATCATATACACAGATTTGTTCTGGACTTTTAGAAAGTTTGTATCCACCTTGAAAACCACGATTGGATTGAACCATTTGGCTTTTGGTAAGAATGGGTACGATTTGTTCTAAATATTTTTTGGAGATATTTTGTCTTTCGGCAATGTCCTTTAGTGTGATAAACCCTGAATCATTATGCTGTGCTAAATCGATAAGTAAACGAAGCGCATAACGTCCTTTCGTTGATATTTTCATTATATATTCCCCTTTTCGTTATCCTATACTACTATAATAATATATATTTACTAGGTTTTCTAGCAAAGAGATAAAAAATACCTATGAATTTGTTTTATGTAGAAAATATTGATCCAAAAAGATAAGGATTCCATTTAGTACTAGGAAAGATCCAGTTAAAGAGAAAATAAAGTCTAAGGATTGAATGGGTTTCATAAGTAACACAATGCCAATGACTAGAATGAATATAGCTCCGGCAAGATTGACTTTCCATTGTTCAAAACCATTATCTTTTAAAAGTAATACTTTTTGAAAATGAGATAGGGAATTGATAATCAATAGAATTCCTACAAGCATAGGTACGATACTAATGAATTTTTTTGGATCAAAACTCATATATAGGCCTACAGACAATAGAAATAAGCCTAATACAAGAGTTGTTAGTGTTGTACTATTTCTTTTCTTGAAATATGTATAAAGAAATAGAATCGCAATGACTAAAAAGATACATCCAATAATTCGTGTAATTGTTGTTAATATGGAGACGTTAAATATGCATAAGACTAAGCCAGATAAAATGCATAGAATTGCCGATGATATGGCTTCTGTTTTTGTTTCTTTCATATAATCACAACCTTTCACAATTATTATAGTCTGTTGTATACTAAATCTAAAGAGGTGACAAACATGAAAGTAGCAGTGTTATTAGAAAATGGTTTTGAAGAATTAGAAGCGATGGGTCCGATTGCCTTACTTAGACGTGGTGGATTGGATGTGGATATGATTGGTGTCAACAACGAAGAACAGGTTACAGGTCGTTTTGGTGTAACCTATTCGAGTGTGTTTCCAATGAACACATATGACTTTAGCGATGTGGATTGTTTAGTTTTACCTGGTGGTCCACATTATCAAAAACTAGAAAAGAATGAAGAAGTATTAAAATTAGCTCATGAGTTTGCCGAAAATAAAGTGTTGGCAGCTATTTGTGCTTCTCCAACGATTTTGGGTCATGAGGGTATCTTAAAGGGTAAGAAATATACTTGTTTTAAAGATATGGATGAAGATTTTGGTGGGGAATACCAATATGAATATGCCGTTACCGATGGGAATATCATTACGGGTGTAAGTGCAGCTGCAAGTATTGAGTTTGCGTTTGCGATTCTAGAAAAGCTTTGTGGTAAAGAGCATACGGATAAAGTAAAAGCATCGATTTATTATGATGCAAAGCACTAAAAAAATTGTCATCGCGAATGATGACAATTTTTATTTTATTCTTCTTCGTTTAATAAATGGAATTTTTCAAAGATATAGAATAGTAAAGACATGATCATTCCTGTGATACAAGCAAGTACCATTCCTGATAAGGAAATATTTCCTAAGTGAATTGTTACTCCACTAAGTCCAACAACGAACACAACGGATGTTAAAATCATGTTTACACTTTTTCCATAATCTACTTTTTGGTCGACTAGAATTCTTAATCCACTTGTACCAATCATACCGTATAGTAAGAAACTGATTCCACCGATAACTGGATTTGGAATTGTTTGAATCAATGCAGATAATGGACCAATGAATGAACAGATGATGGATAGGATGGCTGCTCCGGCAATAACTTGTACGCTATATACGCCTGTAATCGCCATAACTCCAATGTTTTCTCCATAAGTTGTAGTTGGAACAGATCCAATTAAACCTGAAATCATTGTTGAGAAATTATCTGCGAATAAAGAGCGGTGTAGTCCTGGATCTTCGATTAAGTTTCTTCCAACAACTTCACCTGTAACGATTTGGTGACCAATGTGTTCCGATGCGATGACTAATAATACGGGAAGCATCATTAGAATGGCGTCAATACTGAATTTTGGTGCTTGGAAGTTTGGAATTGAGATAAAACTTGCCTGAAGGACTGGAGTAAAGTCTACAATACCTACGGCAACAGCAGTTAAGTATCCTGTAACTACGGCAATCAAGATTGGAATTACGCTTAAGAATTTTTTGAAGCATACACTTCCAATTACAGCCATACCAAGTGTAACCGCAAAAACAATCACGTTTTTAGGGTCGATGTTATCACCTAGAATTCCAGCTGTACTTGCAGCCGATGAAGATAGTTCAAGACCGATTAATGCAACAACGGGTCCCATTGCGGCAGATGGTAGTACGATATCAATCCATTTTGTTCCAAATTTCTTGATGATCATTGCCAACAAACATCCACAAAAACCTACCGCAACGAATCCACCGCATGCGTATGGATAACCGAATTTTGCGATAATGATATTTGCGGGAGCAATGAAGGCGAAGCTACTTCCTAAATAGGCTGGTGCTTTTCCTTTTGTGATAAAAATAAACAACAATGTTCCGATACCATTCATGAATAGTACGATAGCTGGGTTAATACCGAATAAGAATGGTACTAATACACTGGCTCCAAACATTGCGAACATGTGTTGAATACTTAATGGTATCAGCAGATTTGCAGGTACCTTTTCTTCAACTTGAATAATTCGTTTTGCCATGAAAAATTTTCTCCTCCTAAAATTTTGTCCATTAACTTTTATACCACATTTTAATGGATTATGAAACCAATTTAGGCTATAATTATCAAGTAATGCGCCTGTAGCTCAACTGGATAGAGTATCAGATTCCGATTCTGGCGGTTGCAGGTTCGAGCCCTGTCAGGCGCACCATATAGGTGAAACATGGAAACAATACTTTTTGATTTAGACGACACATTAATTGAATCGATGCACGTATGGGAAGATGCCATCATTCATTTATTTAAAAAGATGGATTTGTATATGAGTATGGAAGAGGCTCGTCAAATCTTTTTTACAATGAAGTTTTCGGAAGTTTTAACGTACATCAAAGAAAGATTTCATACTAAACAAGATGAGGCTTGGATGTTCAATGAAGTAAATGAAGATATCTTGAATCAATATGCGTATCATATTGAGGCAAAGAGGGGTGCTTTGGATTTCATTAAAAAGTGTGCCTCAGAAAATAAAAAAATGGCTGTATTAACATCAAACACAAGGGTATTATCTGAAAAAGTATTAGATCGACTTGGCATGTTGGAATATATGGAAAATGTATATTCAGCGGATGATTTAAAGATGTCAAAAAGAGAAGTGGATATTTATGAGTATGTATTGAAGGATTTAAATACAAGTGCAGAAAGTGCAATCGTATTTGAGGATTCGATGTATGCGATCAATACAGCTCGATCATTAAATATTGAGTGTATTGGTTTAGTGAATCCAAATAATCAAAAGGTGTTTGAAGAAAACCATGTAAAAACAATCGTTGATTTTACAGAATTGTGTTAAAATCATGATGTGTCCCAGTAGCTCAGTTGGATAGAGCATTCGCCTCCTAAGCAGGAGGCCAAATTCCTAAGCAAGAGGCGTTCTTTTGTAGTAAAATATTGATAAATGCGGATATAGCTCAGCTGGATAGAGCGACGCTCTCCTAAAGCGTAGGCCTGGCGTTCGAATCGCCATATTCGCACCATTTTGTCTTTATTTAAGCGGATTTTCCGCTTTTTTTCTTTACCTTTTTATGCTTAAAATTTTATGTCTTTTTGAATTAAAACTTAATTGTTTTTCTACATAAAATCAAATAAATAGGACAGTTCGGATGCTCTTATTGAATCCGAACTTTTTAGTGCCATTTTTGGGGTCATCTAATGAGTTTCTAATAGCCATCTAATAGGACCCTGCGGCACAGGACGTATCAAACGATACGTCACGTGCTAATAAACATCATTTAATCACCGCTCAAAGTGGCTATTAGAAGCTGTAATAAATCAGGATCTTGCTTGATTTTTTCAAGTACTTTATCTATATCAACTTTCTTATTTGCCTGTGGAACATCCACATAGTTTTCTATATGTTGTATGTAAAAACTGTCTTCAAATTTTTGTGCATTCACTCTTCGATCTTCATCTAAGATGTGACTATATAAATCCATGACCATATCTGCTTGAGAATGTCCAGTATCACCCTGGGTTGCTTTTATGTCGCCATTATTCAATTTCAATTTATAGGTTGTACTGGTATGACGTAAGGAATGAAATACAACATGGGGAAGTCCGGCTTCTTTTTCTAATTTTGATAAGCCTTTACGAATAACACTTCCATCACATGGAATACCGTTTGGCTGACATATCACAAGATTATAATTATGATATTTATCCCCGTAAGCTTCTTTGTATTTATTTTGTTCTTCTTTCCAGTGTTTCAAAAAACAAGCCAATGTGTTTGGTAACCAGATTTTTCGAACACTACTATCTGTTTTAGGAGTTTTTAAGATAAGTCTTGTTGCATTTTTTCTCTCTTCAAATTGAGGAAAGACAAATAGTACATCCTTGTTATTTAACTTTTCAATTGCATCTGTACGGGCACGTTCTAATTGTTGTTTTACATAAATATGTGTATCGCCACATGCAAAATCATCTTCACTGATATGCACATTATCCCAAGTTAGGCCAAGCACTTCACCAATTCTTAAAGAACAAGCAAATGCTAGTTGAATGGCAATGGATAGTTTTGGATCTTCACAAATTTCAAGTGCTTTGGCAATCTGATTGGCTGTCCATATTTCTCGCTTTTCATATTCATGCTTGGGTGTATCCACTTTTAAAAATGGATTATTGGAAATGTATTCCCATTTTACCGCAACATTAAATGTACATCGTAAAACTCTATGAACTTCCGTGACAACACGAGTGGATACTTTTCCTGTCTTCTTTGTGTTTTCACTTTCTTTTAGATTTGCATAATATTGCTCAATGGTTATCGGACGAATTTCATCCAGTTTGTAATGTCCTAAATAGGGCGAAATATATGTTGTAAATAAGGCTGTATTCTTTTCCATAGTAGATATTGACCATTTATTGCATCCATATAGATCCACGTATGTTGGCCAGAATTCATTTAAAGTCGTAGTACTCGGAGCAATAAAGGTTCGATTGGCTTGTTGTAATTCAACTTCTGCCTTACGTTTTTTTTGCTTCTCGTAACGTTCTAAAGGATTCCCATTTTTGTTTTTGCTTTCCATATTTATCCGCATAATAATAAACTACATTGTATTTATCCTTTCGTTTTTGTATGGATGCCATTTTATTCACCACTCTCAATTTCTAATAGTTTCATCAATAATTTCTTACGAATATTTTTATCTTCACTAAGTTGTTTTACTAAATCTACAGCATCTTTTTTATCCTTATCAGGCAATTCTTTTTTCATGGATTTCGTAAATTCTTTGTTTATCTTTACAGCCTTTTCTTTTGCGGTTAATCCACTGTAATTAAAAGAAATATTACTATGTTCATAATAATAAATATCACGATAACTTCTTCCATCTATGGCCACTTTATTAGAAAATGCTTTTAAACCCATTAAAGTATGTCTTGGTAATTTTAATTTATCCGTTGTTAGGCGCATATGTTTTAACATAAGTCGATCATCATAGGGGGCAATGCCATGTGTAGTAAACATAAGTGATTCAGGATTTGTATCAAAATGATAAATTGAATTGCAGCGTTTTTTCCATTGAGATAATAATTCATATAAAGCATCTGGAATGTGAATGAGTTCTTGTTTTTCTTTAAAATAATGGACATTCACTGTTCGAGTAGACGCATCATTTGAATATTCTTGAATGATTTGTTGTTTAGGAATCAAGTCAACGGAGGATCTTGCCAATCTTCTTAGACTTTTGTTTGAACGAATATAAGCACCACCTTTTCCTTTATAAAAATCAGACCAGGAAAGTCCAACGACATCAAAAACATTTAAGCCTGTCGCAAATATAATTTGCATAATGACATATAGTTTTTCTTCTTTACATCCTTCAAAAATTTGAAGCATGGTTTCATATGTCCAATCCGCTGATTTCTTTTTCTTTTTGTGTGTAGATGGATTTGTGATATGAATCCCTATAAAAGGATTGGTGTCCATAATTCCTAAATGTATCGCATGATCACTTGTTTCTGATAATAGTAATTTACATGACCGTATTGTTTTTGTAGATAATCCTTTTTTGGATCTTACACTTGGTGTTGTACATATTTTTCCAATTAAAGCTTGAGCATAATCCACATTCATATCTGAAACACGAACTGTTCCAAGATAATTTTGTAAATACGTATCAAAATTTTTAGATGCTTCTCGATGTTTATGAATGTGGTCAACAAAGTATGGATCATTTAACCAGTCTTTCATGATATCTACAAACAAACTATCTGGTGAATACATACACGTTTCACCATCCAATAATTCTTTTCGTTTAGCTGCATCTTCATAGTTATCAAATAATTCCTTAATCATTTTTATTTCTTTTGTAGATGTGACTACTTCATAAGTGATTTGATATTTCTTTCCCAATTTTAAAATTACAGCCATCCCTCATTCCTCCTTTATTGTTGACTGTCAAACCATTGATCAAAGGATTCCTTGTTAATACGAAGTAATTTTCCAACACGAATCACTTTAAATAAGCCTTTTCTTGTTAAGTCATAGGCTGCTGTTCTTCCAATGCCAAGTATTTCCATAATTTCAGCAACGGTATATGTTTTCTTTTCGCATATAACAGGTTTCATCGCTTTGTTCCTCCTCACTATAAAATTTTTGAAATTTAAATTCTCACCTACAAAATAAAAGGAAGCAGCTGGGAAAGGACTGCTTCCATAAGGAAAGGGAACATAACCAAAGCTATTTTCTTTGGTTATGTAAACGTAAATCTAGACTGATTTTTATTTTTCGATCAATCGCCATCATATCTAATCTACCAATAGTGGCTATTTTCTTTAACAATCTACTTTTATCAATAACACGAATCTGTTCACACATGACCATTGATTTGTATTTCAATCCAATACCATCTGGTAAAAGGTGATGTGTTGGTAAATGATGCTTGGTATAAATCTTGGAAGACAAACAAGCAACAATGGTTGTTGGACTATATTTATTACCACGATTGTTTTGAATAATCACAACAGGTCGGACTTTTCCTTGTTCTGATCCTGATGCATCACTTAGATCCGCTAAATAGATTTCTCCTCTTTTAACTCTCATACATACTCACTCCTTATGTAAAACCAGGAACTAGTCCTGGTTGATGTTTAAAATAAAATATTTATCGTGTTTTCTATTTATCACCTGATTACCCGAAAACAAAGGAATCCTATTAGACAAGATAGTTGCTAATTATCTTTCATTGGCATCGCACCAACCCATATTACGCTTGAGCCTGTCGCTAGAAGTATCATTATCTTATATATTGTCATGGCACAATCAGCATAATTGTTTATCAATCTAAAGTATCATCGCTCGTTAAAAACATCATCGCGCAGTAGTGAGATAGCTCGAATATATAAGTGTTGTATCTAATAGTTGTTATTGAGTTTTCAAAGAGCTGCTAGGAAGATTACATATCCCCCTTCACTAGTGAGCCGACGAAAAAGGGTCAAAATTGCAGTTTTATTAAAAAAAGTGTATTTTTTTTCTAAAATGGAGGATTTCAAGATGAAAAAACGAATTGTATACAATGAACAGGTTAAAACTTTAATGCTAACAGTAGAGGCAATTAGGGGTTGTGGAGGACTGCCTGAAGAGGTGGCTAAAAAGGCGGATGAGTTCTGTATGTATCTCAATAATTACATTTATGGTGATTTCTTCGCACCATATAGTATTGATGATCTGGTATGTGTGGAAGAAATCACTTATTCTGAGAATTAAAAAGCAAGCGGAATCGAAGACGGTTCCGCTATTTGATTATTTGTTTGTTTTTCTTATCTGATATGCATAATTCAATTTTGCTAGTCTTCTGCAAATGGCCCATTCAGAAATTCCTGTAATTTTTGATACTTCTCTAGCACTATATCCACGATACATTAGAAAAATAATCAGCTGCATTTCAAATCCAAATTCTTCTAGTGATTGGGCAAAAGCAATACTTGTTATGGAATTCAAGAAATCTTCAACTGTTTGTGGATCATTTAATTTCGGTAAATCTGGTTGAATTGCTTTTGATAATTTTTGTTCGCTATCATAATCTACTTTTTCAAAAAATCTTCGATCTGAATTAAACTGCATCCGATCAAAATCACGCATTAATAGAATTTTGTCTATTGGCATTCCATTCTTTTCCATGAATCGCTCATCTTTCTCCTTCCATTTCTTGTACTCATTTTCCGCACGACGGTGATTATAAGGTTTAGCCATTATTATTCCTCCTTTTACATAGCTAAGCTTTTGGAGGGATATCCCCTCATAATCGAGCCGACGAAAACAGCAAAAAATTGCACAATCGAAGAAATTTATTAAAAAATTTGATTAGAAGAGCATCCCTTCTTCTAATTTGACAATGAAAATAAAAAAAACAGATCAACTGTCAGAAACAGAGATCTGTACCAATTAGATGTGTTTTATGAATCTATTCCCTTTTTAAAACAAAAAAAAGAATGGAGGTTTTCGATTTCATTGCATTAATATTATTAGAACATGTAAAAGTTAGATCATCAATAACTAAGATGAAATTAATGAAAAACAAAAAAATATCACTTAAATGTGATATTTATATTTATGTTTATATATATTTCCTCTATAATTGAAAATATAGAAAGAGAGTCTAATCATATGGAAATTAGTTATAATCGATTGTTTAAATTATTAATTGATAAAGGTATGAAGAAAACTGAATTTGCGAAGATTGCAGGACTTACTCCTGGGACATTAGCAAAACTTTCAAAGAATCAAACAGTTTCGATGGATTCTTTAATTAAAATGTGTAAAACATTAAATTGCACATTTGATAATGTTGTTGAAATTATTTATGATCAAAAGGAGGCAGAACATGAAAGCAATCAATAAGTTAATCAATGAGTTTTATGAAAAATATAAGGGATTACCTAGTAATAACCCTATTGTAAGAATGAATCAAAAAAATGATGCTTTTGAATTAGTTGTATTTGATACATTATATGGTGAAGAAAAAGAACTAGATTTAATTGAAAATTCATCTAAAATTGCAGATGAATTATCTAAATATATTGTAGCACCTCCTGATGATGGAGTTGATATAGTTGTAGAACATGAAGACATTGAAGGTAATATATTTGATTTTGTACAAGTAAAAAATAAAGAACTTAGTGATTTAGAACTTAAGCAAGCTTTTCTTTATATGGAAGACACTGCTAGAAAGTGTTCTAAAAATATAGAACAAGTAGGAACTAATTTAAAAGAAGTATTGGCGAACACAGGCTTTTCACAAGGAGATGCTAGAAATACTCACTTTATAGTTGTACATACAGGAGAAAAAAATTATTTTAAAGATCAAAAAGCAAATTGGCAAATAATTACTTTGACGGAGTTAGAGTTAGTTAGAAATAATAAAAATATTGCTTTACCAAAAGTGCCAACAGAAGAATTCAATTCTGATTCTTTTAATAATTTTATTATGTATGAAGAAGATGCAGGAAATCCAGCAATTTTGATGAATTTAAGAGCTTATGATTTAGCTAAAATGTCAATTAAATATGCTAATAGTTCATTAGGTAGAAATGTTTTGTTTGGCCAAAATTTGAGAGATTCTTTAATAAAAAAATCGGCAACATATGATGGTATGGTAGATACAATTATTAATACACCAGAAAAATTTTGGTTTTACAATAACGGAATAACAATAATTGCCGAAGATTTTGAAATAAAAAAAGATTCAACTAGTAATGTTGAAAAATTAATTTTAAAGAATTTTTCTATAATAAATGGTGCTCAAACAACTAGTGCATTTGGACGTTTCTATAAGGATATGGATAATAATCGTAGAGAAGAAGATTTAAAAAAACTCAAAAATGTATACGTTTTAGCTAGAGTATTAAAAATTAATGACGAAGAATTCAAATCTAATATTGCGATTTATAATAATACGCAAAATCCTATAACATCTAGGGATATGGCTGCGAATCGATATGAACAGAGAACAATTTTTAACAAATTATTAAACGGAACTCCTCATATATATATGGAATATAGACGTGGAACAACAATGCCATCAGACATTCGTGTCTTTAAACACCAAAAAACAACAAATGAAGAATTAGCCCAGTTAATATATGCAGGTATTCTAAGAGATCCATTTACAGCCAAAGATAAAAAAAGTTCTCTTTTTAATAAACTAAAATCTGATGAAGACATCATGATAAATAAGTACTATGACAAAATATTTAATCCTAATAACGGAGAACTGTTCACTAGAAGTAAAGAGGAAATAGACGAATTGCTTTTTGTGTATTATTTATATAAAGAAAGCAAAAAAATGAGTATTAGAGAGTATAAAAAGAAGATTAATGAACATATTATTAATCTTGAAAATGAGCAAAATGAAGAAAATAAAAAAAGAATTAATAGTTATATAGAACAATTTAATCTTTTAAAAGCCATTAATAATGTTTGCTCATTTTATTGCATTGATTATTATTATGCGTTGAAGGAAATTTTAGGTATAAATAAAGTATTAAAGTATAAATATATAGAGTTTTATACAAATTCTGATTTCCAAAAAAATATGATAAAGAGTTTTGACAAGGTATTCTTAAGAGAAACTGTAAAAATAATAAAAAATAATGCAACTATGGCTTCATTAAATACATGGGTAAGGGACAGAAAGAGCACAGAAATCTTTAATAATGCTACAAATAGCCATATTGCAGATGATATGATTGAAATTAAGGAAAATTTTGAAGAGTTTATAAATGAATATATAGGACAATAATCTGAATGAAATTAAAATTATAGATACTGCTATTTAGAAAATCTAATTTGAAAATTGTAGCTGCAGAACTTCTTATATTGAGCTATTTCTATGGAAAATTTTTGGGATTTATGATTATTTCAACTGCAATTTTGACAATTTGGTAGATATCATGTTTGAAGATAAATGTGCAGATTAAATAAATTTGTAATAATTAAATGAATAAAAGAAAGAGGTGTTACAAAATGAAACCAATCTTAAAGGACCTATGTGTGTTGGTTAGAAAATCAACAATTCATTATTTAGATACATGTCCTCAAAATGATATAGAGCTAAATAATGAATTTAAAGACAGATATAATTCATACTTATCAACCAAAAATTATACAGTTGACTTTTATGAGCACACGGCTGTTATATCAACTTCAGCAAATCTATATATGTATATTTCTAATCAATGGTTTGTTGTTGCTTCTTATGCTGTAGGTGTTTATTTAGAACTTGCAAAATATAAAAATTATTTATTAGATGTTTGTATAAAATTAGGTGAAAAACCAAAAAAATTTATTCCTAGTTTAAGAGATGCACCAAATTCTAAAATATATCAAGAATTTTGTTGTGCATGTGAGAATATATTTGAAGGAACAGAAGAAGAAATCCAATTGGCAACTAAGAGACTATGGCGATTTGCAACAGATTATACATGGTGGTCTGGCAATAAAACGATAGATAGAGGAGATTTTTATTTGTCAGTAGTTTTAAATATGCTAAATCTAGTTAATGCATCTCAAGGGTATATTGGAGAGATGGTTGCTGATTACTGTAATTCTGGAATATCTACATTAGTAAGCAAACTCGAAAATTTTACAGATAGTCATGAAGGCAGTACGTATATTTTTGAAGATTATGATGATCCTATGGAAAAAAAGATTGAACCTTTTAACGAAAAAAAATCAGAACTTCAACCAGAAGATAAAGATGATGATGTTATTGTAATAAGGACCAGAAAATGAGTTGGGATATCATTGGAAAGCATATATGTGCTATTGAAGGTAACCAAGTAGGACATTTAAATGCAATAGATGTATATAAAGCTTTATCAGATAGCAATTATATAGCTTTTGGAAAAGTTCTGCCAGAAATAAAAAGTTATTTTTCGAACATTTATTTTTCTAATATAAGCGTAGAAGCAACTATTATATTATACTCAATTAAAAATGAAATAATGATTACTATAGCAGTTGACAAATGTAAAGTTGATATTATCGATGGTATAGTCATTGATCAAATAATTATAGATAACGAATGGCATTATATATCAAATGCAGAAGACATAAATGATATAGTTTCAGGTTTAATCAAATCAAACAACAATCAAATTAATATTTGCGAATATTTAGAAATAATTAAGCGTAATCAAAAATATAATCTTGTTGAGGATAAAACTCATATAAACAATTTACAAAAATCTTTAGATTTTACCCCACCCACTGGGTTGGTTGCTAATTTATTTGATTATCAAAAAAAAGGATATTCTTGGATGAATTTAATGTTAAATGGTATTCATGGTTGTATTTTAGGTGATGAAATGGGATTGGGGAAAACACTGCAAGCTATTTCTCTGATTCTGGATAGAACAAACAATTTAAAAAAGACATTAGTTATAGCTCCTGTTTCATTATTAGAAAACTGGAAATCAGAGTTAAAAAAATTTGCTCCATATGTCCGTACAATTGTTCACCATGGTTCAAACAGAACAGGAAATTATAAAACGTTATTAAATTATGATTGTGTCATTACTTCATATAGTAATGCGGTTTCAGATAATTCGATGTTTAACATGATTACTTGGAATTTATTGGTAATCGATGAAGCACAAAATATCAAAAATCCAAATAGTAAAAGAAGAACAGGTGTGAAAAATATTCATTCCGAAAATAGATTAGCAATTACTGGTACGCCTTTTGAAAACCATATGATAGATATTTGGTCATTGATTGATTTTATAGTTCCTGGTTATTTAGGTACACAAAAAGAATTCAATCAAGAATATGCAGATGATATTAATGGTGCAACGAAAATCGAACCAATACTTTCTTCTTTTATGATTAGAAGATTGGTAAAAGATGTTGCACAAGATCTTCCAGAAAAATTGATTATTCCACAGCCTATTATAATGAGTGATTTGGAAATAGAATTATATGAAGAAATACGAAATTCCCTATCGAATCCCAATAAAATCAGCTTACCATTATTAACAAAATTAAGAATGTTTTGTACACATCCTCAATTGACTGATTCAACAAATGAACTAGATCCATATAAAACTTCAATAAAATATCAAAGATGTTGTCAAATTTTAGATGAAGTTTTTATGCGAAATGAAAAAGCTTTAATTTTTACATCTTATCAAAGTATGTTCGAAATATTTAAAAATGACATAAGTAATAGATTTTCAGTAGAAGTGCAATGCATAAATGGTACAACACCAGTTGATGAAAGACAAAAAATAGTAAATTGGTTTAATAATTATGATAAATCTGCACTTTTAGTTCTAAATCCAGTAGCAGCTGGAACAGGACTCAATATTACAGGAGCAAATCACGTTATTCATTATAATCTTGAATGGAATCCGGCAAAGGAAGATCAAGCCTCTGCACGCGCCTATAGACGTGGACAGAAGAAAACAGTATTTATATATAGATTATATTATCAAAATACTGTTGAACAAATCGTAAATCAAAGAATTGAAACAAAAAGAGATATGGCATCAAGTGCTGTTTTAGGTTCAAGTAAAACTAAATCGGATTACGAAGATATTCTAGCGGCTATTAAGATGTCACCAAGGGGGAACGTATGATAGTAGAAAATATGAATAAAAAAAGTAAAGATAGTTTTGGCGAAGAATTACCACCAGATCCTAGTCGTGTTGCGGAAGGTTTAAGAGATACTGGTTATGATTTTAATACAGCAATTTCTGATATAGTGGATAATTCAATTGCAGCAAACGCCACAAAAATAGATATTACTTTTAATATCTCACCAATGAATGAAATATCTATTTATATTGCAGACAATGGAACAGGAATGGACGAAAACGGTTAAAAAAATGCAATGAAATATGGTTCAAAACAACGAGATGAAATAAAAAGTTTAGGAAAATTTGGTTTAGGATTAAAAACGGCTTCTACTGCTTTTTGTAGAAAATTAAGTTTGGTAACAAAAGATAAAAGTACAACCCATCTTTTGAAAATGACTTGGGATCTTGACCATATAGCAAAAGTGAACAAATGGCAGCCAATAATTTCAACTCCTTCGAAAGATGAGACAAGAATTTTTAATAGTATTGCCACTGATGATACAGGAACTCTTGTCATCTGGGAAAAAATAGATAGATTACTTGCCAAAAATCCAGAGGAATATGCTTCAAAAAATAGCTTCAATTCAGCAATAAAGGTAAAAAAAGAAAAATTGATAAAGCATTTGGGTTTAACTTATCAGCGTTTTTTAGATAAATCAGATGAAAGATGTCCTAATATAGATATCAGCATTGATATGAATCCAATTGTCGCAATAGATCCATTTTGCTTAAATGAAGAAAAAACAGATTTACTTGCTACAAAGAAACAACCAATTACAATAGATGATGGAAAAGATAAATATTGGATTATATTAAATGCATATGCATTACCACGTCCTGAGGACTTTTCTACTCAACAAGCAAAATCACAAGCCAATGTGTCTACAAATACAGAGGGATTTTATATTTATCGAGAAAATAGATTAATACATTATGGAGACTGGCTCGGAATGTTCACTTCGGAGCCACACTATTCATTGTTAAGAGTAGAATTTTCTTTTGGTGCTGAATTAGATTCAACTTTTAATGTTGACATAAAAAAATCTCGGATTTTCCCAGCAGAAGAAATCGTTAATTGGATTAAAGATAGCTTTATATCAGCTCCTCGTCGTGCTGCACAAGAAAAATATAGAATGAGTAAAATTAAGACTGCTTCAGAAAAAGCTATAAAAACTGGAGCACATGATACATCAAATAAAGTAATAGATTTAAAAGCTCCATTAGTAGAAAATTCACAAATGACACCAATTGGAAAAAATGAGGTAGATTTAAAAAATCAATATGGTACTATTCGACACAAAATTGAAATAGTCTCAGATAATAACAGGAATAATATGAGAATTATTCCTATTGACAATCTAGAAAATGGAGATTTATGGAGGCCATGTTTAGTTGACGGAAAACATGCAGTTCAAATCAACCAAAGTCACCCATATTATCAAAAAATATATATGCCAATTCTTGGCCAAAAAATAACTACGACAGGTATGGATGCATTACTATGGGCACTTTGTGAAGCTGAAAATAGTAATGTGAACGCACAAACAGAAGAATATTATGAAGATTTAAGAGTGACAGTTTCTAGATTTTTGAAGAAATTAATTTCAGATTTACCAGATCCAGCAGAGGAAGATGAGCAATGAAAAAAACGCTTGAAACAACCTTTGACATCCCTTTTGAAGTAAAAACATATTCAGATGCGTTTTGGATTGCTCCAGAAAACAAATATGATGAATTATTCCAAATTTCAATTAAACTACAATCTGGAGTACGGATTATTGCGGAAGCAACTCCACAAAATCATGCAGGAAACATGCTGGAGGACTTTTCAAATTCTAGTAAAGAACAACGAATTTTATTTCAAAATTATTTAAATAATTTAAAAGAAAATTCAAAACTTGAATTTGAAGTCAATGGTAATCATTTAGATTTTTCATTAGATTGGCCTAAAAAGTGGAAGTATTTTAAAGTCCGTACAACGAAAATCATTCCAGAAAATGAGCCATTTATAGAAATTGCTAAACAATATGCAATAAATATGTGTGGAATGTTTCTATCATTACTTAAAATAGTTCCAATAGATAATGGATACGAAGAAGGTTCAAAATATCAAATACTTTCTACACGATATGAAAGAAACCCTTTAAATAGAGAGTTGTGTTTATCTAAATATGGATACTCATGTAAAATATGCGGTTTTAACTTCAAGGAAAAATATGGCGAAATAGGGAAAAATTTTATTCATGTACATCATATTACTCCTGTAAGTAAAATGGGTGAAGGCTATGTAGTTGATCCTTTGAAGGATATGATACCTGTATGTCCAAATTGTCATGCAATGTTGCATACTAAAAATCCTCCATTAGTACCTGAGGAGTTAAGAGAAATAATTAAGGATGTGAATAAATGAATGATCAGATAGTAAAAAAAAGAAAAGATTTAGGTATTACAATTAAAGATTTAAGCGATGCCCTTGGATATGATTTAGATGGGGAGGCAAAAATCAGATCATGGGAAAAAGGAGAAAAAATTCCAAATGATGATTTAAAAAAAATTCTGAATTTTGCTACTAATCCTCCTTACATAAAAGAAGTTAAGAGATCAAAATTCAAATATATTGATCTTTTTGCTGGAATTGGTGGTATAAGAATACCATTTCAAGAATTAGGAGGAAAATGCGTTTTTACAAGTGAATGGGATAAATTTGCTCAAAAGACATATAAAGTAAATTTTGGGGGGAAAATATATGGTGATATTACTCAAATACCATCATCTGATATACCAAATTTTGATATTTTACTTGGAGGTTTTCCTTGTCAACCATTTAGCCAAGCCGGTCTTCATAAAGGATTTGATGATACAAGAGGGACACTATTTTTTGAAGTAGAACGAATTATTAGAGATAAAAGACCTAAGGCGTTTCTTTTAGAAAATGTTAAACAATTGGTTGGTCATGATAAAGGTAATACCTTTAAAGTAATAGTTAACCATCTTGAAGACCTTGGTTATACAGTTGATAGCAAGATATTGGCTGCCAAAGACTTTGGAGTTCCCCAAATAAGAGAAAGAATTTATATTGTTGGCTTTGATAAACACTATTTTCATCTTGACGACGATTTCAAATTTTCTTTCCCTGAAGGAAGTATGAAACCTACTAGAGTTGGGGATATATTAGAACAAAATGTTTCATCAAAATATACAATTAGTGATAAATTATGGGAAGGCCATAAAAAGCGAAAAGAAAAGAATAAAGCTGCTGGAAAAGGCTTTGGGTATTCATTATACAATAGTGAATCACAGTACACTGCTACAATATCAGCAAGATATTATAAGGATGGTAGTGAAGCACTAATTGAACAGAAAGGAAAAAATCCTAGGAAACTAACACCTCGTGAATGTGCTAGACTTCAAGGATTTCCAGAAGAATACATTATTCCCGTAAGCGATTGTAGAGCATATAAGCAATTTGGAAATTCTGTTGCAGTTCCTGTCATTAGAGAAATAGCAAAAAAAATGGTAAAAACATTAAATGTTTTAAAACAAAATAAAAAATCATGTGAGAAAGAAGTTGATAATTAATGCATCTATTGAATTCAAAAAGCATTATTGATTGTAATGCGCAAGAGGTACAAGAACATAATCAAGAAACTCAAGACATTTTATCAAAGCTTTCAAATTATCCAAATTATGATTGCGCTGCAATTATAAAATATTTTGATGAAGCTAACAAAGATAAAGAACCGATCATTAAATCATGTAATTTACATAATTGTGATGAAATGATTGAGTGTGTTGATTCAAAAAATGGCGTTGATGTTGCAATAGTTGAAGATTTTTTAACATTTATTGTATATGGACAAGGTTATTTTAAAGGTGGCATAAGCTATATTACACAACTTGGAATACAGATAAGACCATATGATTGTGAAAAAAATTTTTTAAAAATAGGAGATGAGATATTATGACGATTTCGAAAAATGCAGAGGAATTATTTCAAGAAATAATAAATAATAGCAACAAAAACGTTGATTGGGAAAAACGTTTTGAAAAACTTAATTCTTCTGAAGATACAACATTAAGAAATTTATTTAAGGAATTAATAGATGCAAACTTAATAAAAGTATATTGGGCTGACAATATCCCCTACCATATTGAAATATTATCTAACTGGCAAACATATATTAACAAGCAAAGGCATTATGTTGATTCACCAAAAAATATATTCACAAATAACTTCTATGGAACAGTAACTAATACTCAAATCCAACAAAACTCTTCTAATTCTAATCAAATTGTAACTAATAATTTAGAATATCAAAGTAAGATAGATGATTTAATTTTAAAATTAAAAGAATATGATTCTATTTTAGAAAAAGATATTGGTCAAGAAAATGCTGATTTAATCAGAAATCAAATTAGCGAGCTACAACAAAGCAATCAAGAAAGTAATATTTCAAAATCAAAAGAGATTCTGCAATTTATAAAAGAAGTATTTGTTAATGCAAGTGGTAGCCTAATAGCCGCTGGGGTTATACAAGCTATTCAATCCTTGGTATAAACATATGGAAGGAATTGTTATACAACTTCAAAAGGATGCATTAGATGACTCTATTGATATTGAAACATTATTAAGAAAAGCTTTTTTAGTAGCTAGAAAACTTAATTTAGAAGATTTTAAAAAGTGGATATTAGAAGAACAGAATGGATATAACAATAAGGTCCCCGATTATAGAATGATTCATGGAGAAATTTACGGTTGGAATCCATATCATGGTTGGGTGCCAGTAATTATGGATGGAGAATTTAAAGATATATTATCCACTATGCCTATAGGTACATCAATTGCATCTATATCAGATGCTTACAAAAATAGCGATGGAAATATATCACTAACACTTAACGGCAAAGTTACACAATTTCTAAATAAAAGTTGCAATGGTCAAACAAAGTATTGTATGCAGACATCAAAATCTGAATTAAACAGAATTTTATGTGCTGTAAGAAACAAAATTTTAGATTGGGCAATCTTATTAGAAGAAAATGGAATTGTTGGAGTAGGTTTATCATTCAATAATGAAGAAAAAGAAATAGCATCTATTAACAAATGTATTTATAATTATACAAATAATTTTTATTCTAAAGTTGATCAAGTTCAAATAGAACAAGCTGACGAGCTAAAATAGTTTCAGCACTAAAAGGAGGATTTCACGTGAATGCAATATATACAGATTTACATATCCATACATCTGAAAATGCTGACAAGTTAAATTCGAATTATGATGTAGATACTTTAATTAAAAATATAAAAGCATATAGTGGAGTTGAATGCACAGATATATTAATTTCATTAACGGATCACAATGTGGTTAACAAAAATGCCTATACAAAATTAATAAATCGCAGTGATATTAATGTATTATTGGGTGTGGAATTGCATGTAAGAAATTATCCAGAATGCAAACCATACCATTGCCATATTTATTTCGATATATCTCGAGATTGCATTCTAGAAAATATTGATTCAATAAACGGCATTCTTAAGATATTATACAAAAATAAATGTATGGTTACAGGTGATGATTATATACCTAGTTTAGAAGAAATCTCTAAGTCATTTGATAAATATGATTATTTAATGTTGCCTCATGGAGGACAGTCACATTGTACTTTTGACAAATCATTTCCACGAGATAAAGATATCAGTTTTGATACAGCATTAGAAAGAAATATTTATTATAATCAATTTGATGGCTTTACCTCAAGAAGCAATGAAGGTGTCGAAGAAACAGAAAGTTATTTTAAAAAATTAGGAATTAGTAGTTTTATCAATTTAATAACATGTACTGATAATTATGATCCGAATAAGTATCCTGCTTCCAAAAATGGCAATACTGAAGATTTTTTGCCTACATGGATTAACTCAAAGCCAACATTTCAAGGATTGAGATTAGCTTTATCAGAAAAAACACGTCTGTATTATCAAAAAATGCAACCAAAATTTATTGCAGATTATATCAAGCATGTTGAATTAAAAAATGAACTTATAGATATTAATATTGACTTAACACCGGGATTAAATGTGATAATAGGTGGATCTTCTAGTGGTAAAACATTACTAATGGACTCAATATACAATTCCATAAATAATAGCTTTACTCAAGATAATACATATCAAAAATTTCATGTAGATTCAATAAAAGTTGATAATCCTGCTGGTAATACACCCCATTATATAAATCAAAATTATATAATTAAATTAATTGATGAAAAAAGCGAAGAAGGTATAGAAAACATTGATATTATTCGTAATACATTTTTATCCAAAGATAACCTTGATAAAAAAGCAAATGCCGAATTGCAAAAACTTGAAGGTACAATAAATGATTTATTTAATGCTGTTTCAAATATAGAATTAATCGAAAAAAATATAAGAAATATAAAACATTTTCCTAGATTTCTTTCAAAATCAGATTTGAAAACAAATTATTTTGATATTTGGGTGCCTAATCAAAATGTTCAAAATATCACAAGTATTGATGAAGTTGAAATGCAATCATGGGATGAACAATTTGAACAAATTTTGAAAATAGCGGAAACTAATCCGTTTATCGATTACTATAGGATTGATCAATCAATAAAAAGTATTCGTGACGAATTGCTATTAGCAAAGAAAAAAGAAAAAATTTCAGCCAATGTTATTGAAACTATAAGAACATATAAAAATCAGTTTGATAAACAGGAGAATCGTGAAAAAACAGATGCGGCTAGTAAGAAAATAGAATTCGAACAATTGTTAGCTCTAATTTCAGATTATAAGAAAAACTATAATTTATTCAAAAATTCATTACAGAAAATAAAGCAATTTTCATTTAGATATATTTCTGATCCAATCAAATCAAATGGACATACATTATCTATTGAGAGCAATTTTGTGTTAAATGAAACAATTATTTTGGATGCAATTAATACGGTTCTTTCATCAAATAATAAAATCATTCATTTATCAGAAATGACACCAAAGTCACTTTTTACAGATAAAATAGATGGGCGAAAGAAAAAAAATATTGCACATTCAATTTATAATAAAATTCAAAAAGAAAATAAAAGAAAATATGTAATTACGACCAAGGACAATAAAAATTTTGATTCATTAAGTCCTGGATGGAAAACAGCAGTATTATTAGATTTGATTTTAGGTTATTCGAAAGACAATGCACCGGTTTTCATTGACCAACCAGAAGATAATCTTGCAACAAGTTACATTAATGGTGATTTAGTTAATGCAATAAAAAAATGTAAAGAAAAAAAACAATTACTGATAATTTCCCACAATGCAACTATTCCTATGTTAGCGGACGCTCAGAATATAATTCTTTGTAAAAATATAAATGGAAAAATTCTAATTCGCTCTGGTGCGATGGAAGATTCTATCGATGGCAAAAAAAATATAGATAGCATTGCAGAAATTACAGATGGTGGCAAAGCGTCAGTGAAAAAACGTGTAAAAAAATACAATTTAAAATCATTTAGAGAAGGTGAATCCAATGAAAATTAGAGTTTTTAAAGAAGATAAAGATATAGTTACTAAATTTGAAAATGATGATGGTACATTAATGGATTTTGATTATATTGAATTAATAAAAAAATTGTTTATTAATGAGAAGCCTCAAATTATATTTGATAATATTGAGGAAGAAGATCAAGAAAAAATCAATGAAATGTATGAGAAAATTTGTAAACAAGCTCAATTAGATGATGATTATATACAAAAAGATGAAAAAACGATTTAATGAAGGAGACGTTGTTTACTTTATTTCTTCTTCTGTCTTATTAAGAAAGCTACTGTTATTCGTAATGCTGGTGGATTTTGTACAATACGGTTTACAGATGGCAATTGTGGTACTTCTGGAACACGTGTTCGTGAAAGCAAATTGTATCGTACAGAAGAAGAGGCAGAATTGTTACAAAGTCAAATTGATGATGCTTCTAGTACGAGTGAAAGGGTTAAATTATCTAAACAATTAAAGAAGATTAATGAACAATTATTAGAATTGAATAAGTATGAAGAAGTTGTTCATCACTGGGCAGATAAGATGGAACCAATGGATTTGGATGATGGTGTAAAAGCGAATTATGCTAAGTTCCAGGAATTGTTGGCCAAGATAAAATAAAAAATTAACTTCAGGAGCAAAGGCATTTCGATATACATCTTACTGGTGTAGCCATCCCAGCTTTATCCATCACAGGTTAGTTTTAAAGAAATATATTAAATCGAGAATTTAAAATGTAAAATGCATAATTGGATAGACCATTCTGAATGAAAGAGGTGAAGAAATGAATACAGATAATGAATTATTAATAAAATTAGATGCTTTGATTTCCAATTGGGAGGATGAGACAGTTGAGTTTAAAGAAGCCAATAATGATTATGATAAAGATAAAATTGGTAGATATTTTTCTGCTCTTTCTAATGAAGCAAATTTAAGAAATGTACAATGCGGATGGTTGATTTTTGGTATTAAAGAAAAAGGTAAAAAGATTGTTGGAACCAATTACAGAGAGAAAAAGGGTCTTGATACGTTAAAACATGAAATTTCATTGCAAACAACGGGTGGTATTTCATTTGTTGAAATTTATGAAGTTGAAAAAGAAGGTAAAAGAATAATTATGTTTCAGATACCTGCTGCAACAGCGGGTATTCCTACGGGTTGGAAAGACCAATATTATGCTAGGGAAGGAGATTCTCTAGTTCCACTATCATTAGAAAAAATGGATCGTATTCGTCAACAGAGTAATCGAGATTGGTCAAAATTGTTTGTAAAGGGTGCAACAATTCAGCATCTAAATAAAGATGCAATTAGCTTAGCTAGAAACAACTATAAGGAGAAGATGCAAAAGCCACATATTTCTCAAGAAATTGATTCTATGAGTGATGAAGAATTTCTGTCGAAAATGAAACTTATACAGAATGGTCGTATTACAAATGCTTGTATGCTGTTACTAGGAAATGAAGATTATGATTACTTATTTGATTACACACCTGAGGCAGCATGGAGACTATATGATTCTAAAAGTAACATTAAAGATTATGAAATCTTCAAGATTCCATTTATTACATTGAGTGATCGTATTTTTTCTCGAATTCGCAATTTAACATATCGGTATATGCCGAATCAATTAACCTTGTTTCCTTTAGAAACGAAACAATATGACATGTGGCTTTTAAGAGAGCTTATGAATAATTGCATTGCTCATTCTAACTATGCATTAGGAGGAAGAATTAATGTGGATGAAGAAGAGGATGAAATCACTTTAAGAAATCCTGGTTCTTTTCTACCTGGCAGTATTGAAGTGGCTCTCCAAAAAAATTACACACCTCCATTTTATCGAAATCAGTTGTTAGCTGAAACAATGATGAAATTCAATATGATTGATACACAATCTATGGGAATACGTAAAGTATATAAGATTCAACAAGAAAAATATTTCCCTATGCCTGATTACAATTTGTCGGTAGGTAATCAAGTTGGAGTTACTGTATATGGTAAAGTATTGGATGAAAACTATACGAAACTATTATTTGAACATTCGGAATTTGATATTCAAACTGTCTTTTTAATCGATCAAGTCCAAAAGCATCATGCAATAACGAATGAACAAGTTAAGTATTTAAGAAAATTACAGGTTATTGAAGGAAGAATGCCGAATATCTATCTTTCTGCAGACATCGCAAAGACTTTAGAAAAGAAAGAACAATATGTAAAGAATAAAGGGTTTGATGATGAATATTATCGTGATTTGATTATTAAATACCTTAAAGAATACAAAAATGGGACAAAAGAAAATTTTAAGACTCTATTGATAGATAAATTACCTGAAAGTCTTAATGAGAAACAAAAAGAAAATAAAATTCGTAATTTATTGTATTCATTGAGAAGAAGAGGAGTTATTGAATGTAAAGGAAAATACTCTAGATATGCTTCTTGGGTATTGACGGATCAAGATTAGATTTTAAACAGCAAACAATTTTAGTTTTCAACCGGATAAATTTGAAAAATAAAAATAATTTATCCGGATATTTATCCGGATAGTGTTTATTAAACATTCTAAAAAGTGCATAAATATCAGGCATAATGACCGGATAAATTGAGAAAATAAAAAATAATTTATCCGGATGTTTAGTAAGTCAACATACAGTTATTGTTAGTTAAAGCGCATAATTACTTGGCTTTTCAGCTTACTAAAATCAAAAATTAAATTGTGTATAAATGAATTGGATAAATTGATTGAAGATGTTAAGAAGATATCTCAAAAAGAACATTTAAATTGTAATCTTGAGGTAATATCTGAAGAATTGAAGAGTAAACAACGCGTAAAAGCTTTGTAAAAACTGCTGTGGAGGGAATGAAAATGATAAAAGGTACTGCAGAGTTTGGAGTAGCAAGTACCACTCTTATTCAATTTGTACAAAGTTGTATTTAAAGGATGGAGATGATAATTTGAAACGATTTAACGAAGGTGATGTTGTTTACTTTATTTCCTCTTCTGTCTTTATCAAGAAAGCTACTGTTATTCGTAATGCTGGTGGATTTTGTACAATACGATTTTCAGATGGTAATTGTGGTACTTCTGGAACACGTGTTCGTGAAAGTAAATTGTATCGTACAGAGGAAGAGGCAAAGAAAGTTGTTGAACAACATCAAAATGCAAACAAGTGGAGATGATGGTTTCTCCACTTTTACTTTGGATTGGCGAATACAATACCTCCCATTCTTGATCTGTAGTAATCAAGAGTATAGGTGTTGGTTTGCCAGTCATTTTTTGCATCTTCGAACGTATTGGTAATGCCATCATAATTGCCATCTTGAATTGTAATGTTGTTACCATCTACTTTTAATACTATACCAACATGGTTTTTACCAATGCCAGAGAATAAAGCTCCTGCTTTTGGCGTGGATGATCTTTCAAATTTATCCGGATGTGCTTTTACAAGTTGGTCTACACAATCCCAACCGTTACCTGTAAAGCCTGGATCATATCCATACAGTTCATAAAATCTTCCCCAAGCAAACCATGTACATTGTCCATATAAGCCTGACTTGGCATATGGATTCTTTGTAATCCATGCTTCCATGTTATTAAAGTTTGGATTGGTTCCACCTCTAAATGTAATTCCAACATAGCGCATTACATGATCGACATAAGATGGATCTCCATATCCAGATACATTTAATTGTTGTTTCTTCATATCTGAAAATTGTTGTGCATTGTATTTGGAATAACCACCAAAATTAGAAAGTGCCCAACCAATATATCCAGAGCCATAATTATATCCTTGCAAAGCTAGATAGATGTGTTCTGTATCCGATGGATCTTTTACATTTGCTTTTTTAACACAATCTGAAAAAGTATGGACACCAACATCAATGGAATATTCCGGTTCTGTAATACCATTAGGAACTCTAGGATATTTTGTATTGTATCCTGATTCACTAGCTTGCATAGGATCATTTCCTTTGCCACCAGATTCTTGCATCATAATAGCTTGTAATAAAGATACATAGTTTTCTATATCATACTCTTTCGCATATTTACGAATGGTATCTTCATATGCAATAACTTCTTCACTTAAAGAAACAATTTCACTATTAGATCCACCATCTTGAGCTAATACGCTAAATGTGCCAATAAATAAAGTAATCACAATCAATAAAATCAATCCTGTTCCAAAAGAAAAGAGTGTATTCAATGTAGATACACTCTTCTTAACAATATGAAATGATTTCTTTATAGCGTGTGTTGTATTTTGGACAATAGGCTTGGAAACAAATTGTTCTGTAGATTTTTTTATCTTTGAAGCATTCACTTTATTCACAACATGCTTCTTTGCCTTGGATATATAAGAAATTCTTTGTGGCTGAACAGCATGGCCTGATTCAATAATCGGTTTCTTATTAGCTGATTTGATCTTATACTCATGATGCTTTTGTTTAACAAACTTTGTAGCACGATGCTTAGATTCAATTACAGTTTGTTTTGCTGCAACACTTACTTTATTTGCAGCCTGTACCTGCGGATTGGATTTAACAGAAGTATCTTCTTTTCTATCAACATTTTTAGAATGAATTGTTTGCTGTTTAATAAAATGTTGAATATTTCCCTTTGTATCTTTTGTTTTAATAGCTTGCATTTTTTGCTTTGTCTTAATATCTCTCAAATTCATCAACTCCTTTGTATGTAAAAAAGGCAGGTTGTCCTGCCTGAAATTGTGAATAAGAATTACATGTTTCAAATATTGTACTGCTTTTTTATCCTTTTAGCGCTCATATTGTAAATATATTCAAGTTTTTGCGTATCGTTATTAATTTCAGCAATAACTATTTCAACTTTCTCCTCAGGAGTAAAAATTGAAAATGGAAGTTGTATGTCAGAAAGCTCTTGTAACAAGGCCGAAAATAATTCCTTTTCGTTCCAACCAAAGTTACTACTCATTTTCTCTACCCGTTTTGTGATGCCAGGAGCCATTGTAACAATAGACTTTTCAAAAGGATAGAAGAAATTGTAATACATAGTGATATGTTCTATATTAAATCCATTGTTCAATCCACTAAGATCATATGCAATTACTTCACATAATAATTTGAATGCACTAGTATCTTTATGCTCTTCAATAAGAAATTCTGACATTTCAAATCTAATGTTTCGATAAAGTCCAAATTGTCCATCTTGTATATACTCTATACCAATTTTATTAAAATAACCCCAAATCTTATCTCGATAGTTTGTACAAGGTGGGGTTTGAACCATTTCAGTAAGGTTCCATATATCAAGCCCATCAATATTATGTTTGTGTATATAAGGAATCCATTCATATTTTTTTAATAGATTTTCTCCACTTTGTGTAAGTTTGTATGGCTTTACAGGAAATAAGACGTTTAGTTCTTCTAGCGAGATATTTTCTAAAACTCGTTGTGCTATATCTTCTTTTTTGCCATTCACTTTCAATCCATGAGTTTTAAGGATTTGTTTTAATTGATTTAATTTTTGATTCATTACTGTATCTGCTATAGATCCAATTTCGATAAAATTATTTAGCTCGAGCTTAGAAAGTATAACTTGAACATCTTTTATTCCGTATTGGTACCACCAAAATTTTTGAAATTCATTTTCAGAAGCCATAAACTTAGTAGCGTAACTAAGAACTAAAATTTCATGTGGATATAAAGAATCACAAGTAGGTAATTTACCTCTAATTTTTTCTTCAATAGGAACTATATCCTCTTGGATCTTATTAATAGAAGTCGTAACTGTTGGTACATCTGTCGATATTATATTTTTAGACTCTTTTTTCTTAAAAAAATTAAATAACCCCATTATGAATTCACCTCCTGGTATACAAATTTTTAAATACTTACCATACAAATCTTATCGAATGGAGTATCATTTGTTTAGATGTAAATAGAGAATAGAAATAATCATCAAAATCACCCCAATTACTAAAGAATTTTTATATACAAACTTTTTGATTTTCATATCTTTTAAAACATATTCCAAGTTATTATCATTATATTTTATTGCTATTTCCTTGCCGAATGGATATTCCTGTTCGTCTAATTCAATATTTAAAATGGATTGGATTTTTTGATTTTGATTATTTGTAAATTGCACAACGGGCATGTAAACATAATAATCTTCTTTGTCGTAATATTTTTCTTCATAGTCAATTACTTTGGCAATTGCTGAATTTTTATATTTTCTATACTTAAAATGATATATAGTGTATTGCGCGAACCCGATAGCTAAAAAAACAGTAGAAATCTCCTCTAAAGCAAAGTATCTTTGCTTCATTAATAAGTGCTCTATATTTAACATAATTAATTATCCTTTTTCAAATCTTATTCTTTTCTCAATTATATCTTATATCTTATGAAACTCCAAATAATAGGGAAGATTCAGTAACGTCGGCTAATTTTGTAAAACCTTTCTATCTCCTGGTTTAGTTGTATTGAGATCGTACAATAATCCTTTTGGCATCTTATTGACAAAAGGGACAATAGAACCACCATACTTGATTAATCCAGATCCAGTAGGTGCATTTGTGATATACCCCCTCTGTTCTTCTGAAATATTTAGAAGTCTTGCTAAATCTTCTCTGTCATTGGCAGATTGATTTAACATAACGATAAATTCAGAGTTTGATAGCATGCTTGTACCTTGTTGAGAGGAAAGAAGATATTTAACATTTTGTGTAATACCCGTTGGATAAGCATCTCTTTTACGAAATTGTCTCCATGCAGATGCAAAGAAGGTTGCACTTTCTTCATTTTCAAAGATAACATGAATCTCATCAATGAAGACATGTGTACGTTTTCCTTTTCTCCAATTTTCATTGACACGGTTAATAATCGCATCCGTAATCACGAGTAATCCCATCGTCTTTAGTTGTTTTCCTAAATTAAAGATATTAAATGATAAGATTCTAGATTTGATATCTACATTGGTTTCATGAGCAAAAATGTTTAAGGATCCATTTGTAAATAATTCAAGCTTAATAGCTAATGATTTAGCTTCTGGTTCGCTTTGTTCCAGTAGCTTGTTGTATAGGTGCTTTAATGTTGGAATATAGTTATTTTTCATGGCATCTTGATAAACCAAAGATATACAACGATCGATAATAGAACGATCAATAGGGGATATACCACCATGATTTGTATCTAACTGTTCAAATAAAGACATGATAAATTGAGATTTATCTGCAATCGCATTCCCACTATCTCCATATCCTTCTGACATATCCATGGCATTAATATAATCTTTACTGTTCGTTCCAATACGAATGATTTGTCCTTTCATCGCTTTAATGATTGGATCATATTCACCTTCTGGATCCGCAATAATAATATCGTCATTCGTGGACAGAATTAAGAATTCAATTTCTTCCTTTGTAAGGAAAGATTTACCGGATCCAGGAATACCCAATACAAAAGAATTTGGATTTTGTAATAAAGATTTGTTACAAAGAATTGGATTGTTGGTAATGGCATTCTGACCATACCAAATACCACCTTTCTGCATGATTTCATGGGCTCTAAAGGGAATAAATACAGCAGCACTTTCGGTAAGTAGGGTACGAGTGATATTGAGCTTGTTGACTCCAATAGGAAGGGCTGTCTGTAGGCCATCCAATTGTCTTTTCGAAAAGTATAATGTTTCTAATTCACAAACATATTTACGAGCAACAGCTTTTAATGTTTCCGTATCTTTATCGAGTTCTTCTAAAGAATCTGCAAGGTGTACAACTGTAATATTACAAAGCATCATTCTTTGATCTCGTACAATTAAATCATCCAAGAATTCTTTACATTCCTTACGTTGAAGTTCCATATCATAAGGGATAATGGCTGAAAAGTTATTATTTCGATTTTGTTTCATTTGCCAATCTGTAATGTTCTTTTCAACCCCCAAGAATTTATTTTCTACTTCACGAACTGCTTCATCAGTAGGAATCGTAATAATGTCCATGGAATACATCAAGTTCTTATTTAAATCGCAAAGTTCAGATACAAACTCGTCTTTTAAAAAGCCTGGATAATTACTTAAATAAAGAACTCTTCCATATTTACCATCAAATTCAAAATATTTGTTGTGGTATTTGCTCATTCTAGGCGTGATCAAATCCTTAAAAGAATGACCTTTCTTAGCCAAATCATTCATGTCGAGAGAAAACTCTTCCGTTTCACTACGATAAAAATCATGAAGCATTTTTAATCGTTCTTCCGCATTTAATTCAATACAAGAAGAGCCAAGACGAGCAAATAGGGTAGAGAATTCAGTGGTGATTCTAGAAAAGGTGAATCTTGCTTCTTCTATACTGTTTTTAAAAATCGTTACCGTAATGTATTTCTCTTGAACAATATCATCACTTTCGGATAACTTATCTAGAAGCATATTATTGTATTCTTCACGATATGAATCTAAGTTATCTTGCTTTAATGGAATCAAGATATCTTCTTTGAATTTCTTGATATCCACTTTTCGATTATTGATAGTTATCTTTGTCATAACAGAAGAATCAAAAGAATTCAGTAAATCACTATAGCTTAAAAAGAGATTATTTTTATCTTCACCAGATGCAATCTTATAATTGATATCTAAGAATCTGTAACTCTTGGTATATTTATTACCAGAACGAAAAATACCATCCTTATAGATTGTATCTACTGGGATGGTATCCTGAACAATTCTAGGCACTCTTGTTTTTTCTTTGTTGAGCTTT
>ERZ857629.1023-NODE-1023-length-33860-cov-4.341725_pt1 | contig 33860 bp, 25 predicted proteins | sample MGYA00519700_ERZ857629 | MGnify/ENA primary metagenome ERZ857629 (study PRJEB31778, sample SAMEA3449351) | human gut metagenome | biome: human gut; feature: human-associated habitat; material: faeces | place: United Kingdom | collected 2010/2012 ... | reverse complement strand
TAGCGCACTACGTTCGGGACGTAGGGGTCGGGCGTTCGAGTCGCCTCATCCCGACAAAGAGCAGCAAAGTTTATCGCTTTGCTGCTCTTTTCATTTATAACAAAACCACATTATACATACAAAGGGGACGTAGTGCTCTGAGCCAAAGGCCGCATCAGCCCGACAAAGAGCAGCAAAGTGATTAAACTTAGCTGCTCTTTTCGTTTTACAAAGGGACGTAGTGCTCTGAGCCAAAGGTCGCCTCATCCCGACAAAGAGCAGCAAAGTTTAATCACTCTGCTGCTCTTTTCGTTTTACAAAGAGGCGTAGTGCTCTGAGCCAAAGGCCGCCTCATCCCGACAAAGAGCAGCAAAGTTTAATCACTTTGCTGCTCTTTTCGTTTTATAACAAACCACATTATACATACAAAATACATACAAAGGGATGTAATACTCAGAAGATGCCCATTGGTATCGCCATCGGTCATAACCCCGTTCTATGTAGGACTGGGGACGGCGCTTATGGTTGCCGGCGTGATATACATCTCCGCCTTTCTCTGCCCAAAGGATTTGTAGCGACGGCGGCAAAAACTCCGGCAACCGCATGATTTGCCCTTTCCAAGTTTTGGGATTTGAAAAATATTATATAATTTTGTTTCCTACTAATCTAAACAACAAAACTATGAATTGGAAAAAACTACAGAATGGTTCCGACATAAGAGGCGTGGCTCTCGAAGGCATTGAGGGAGAGCACGTCAATCTCACCCCGGAAGTGATTGAGACAATTGCGAAATCGTTTGTCTGCTGGCTCAGAGGCGTTTCAGGCAATGCTGTTCCCACAATCGCAACAGGTACCGACTGCCGTCTTTCGGGCGACAGCATCAAGAGTGCCTTCGTAAAAGGAGCGGTGGATGCCGGCGCAAATGTCGTCGATTGCGGTCTTGCCTCAACCCCTGCCATGTTCATGACCACCATCAGCGAGCAGGTGAATGCCACGGCTTCTGTCATGGTGACGGCAAGCCATCTGCCCTTCAACCGCAACGGACTGAAGTTCTTCACCCCCAAGGGCGGACTCGACAGCAAGGATATTGCCGCCATTCTCGCCATAGCAGAGAGCGGCGACTACGCCTTCAACGGGGCGAAGGGCAACACATCGGCACTCGACTTCATGGCAGTCTATTCGCGCCATATCGCCGACTACATCTGCGAAGGCGTGAAAGCCGACGACTACTCGCATCCGCTTAAAGGCATGCACATCATTGTGGATGCAGGAAACGGCAACGGAGGATTCTTCCAGAAGATACTGAGTTCGCTCGGTGCCGACACAGAGGGCAGCCAGTTCCTTGAACCCGACGGACACTTCCCCAACCACATCCCCAATCCCGAGGACCGCGACGCCATGGCTTCGGTATGCAAGGCAGTGGAGGACAGCGGCGCCGACCTCGGCGTGATCTTCGACACCGATGTCGATCGCTCTGCCATCATAGGGCGCAAGGGTGAACCGATAAACCGCAACGCACTCATTGCACTCATTGCTTCCGTGATACTTGAAGAGCATCCGGGAAGCACCATAGTCACCGATTCCGTCACATCAGACGGACTTGCCGAGTTCATCAGCGAAAAAGGCGGCAGACACCACCGGTTCCGCCGTGGCTACAAGAACGTAATAAACGAAGGTATCAGACTCAATGCCAACGGCGAAGAGTGTTGGCTGGCCATCGAGACATCAGGCCATGCCGCCTTGCGCGAGAACCATTTCCTCGACGACGGTGCCTACCTTGCCGCCAAACTCATCGTCCATGCCGCCAGACTGAACCGCCAGGGCAAGCAGCTGCACGAAATCATCGCCACACTAAAACAGCCCAAGGAAAGCAAGGAGATAAGGATAAAGCTCACCGACCCCGACTTCAAGGCCTACGGAGCGAAAGTGCTTGAGGACATGAAGGCGAAGGCTGCGGAAGTGCCGGGATGGACAATCGTCGAACCAAACTACGAGGGACTGCGTGTGAGCTGCGCCAATGCCGACGAAAACGGATGGTGGCTGCTGCGCATGTCGCTGCACGATCCCGTGATGCCGCTGAACATTGAGAGCAATGTGGAGGGTGGCGTTGCCGCAATAGAAAGCCGCCTCAAGTCGCTCGGACTGCTCTGAGAAAGGCAAAAGGAAATGACATAAGAACATATATATAATAAGGATGGCAAGACGAAAATGTCCTGCCATCCTTATTTTTTGCTCCAGTTGTCACACCAAACGCCATGCTTATGTCTGGATGGCAGCAACACTCTGCAATATCCTTTCCGTCTTTTACTTCTCGTACAGTTCTATCGGCAGACCGTCGGGGTCGCTGAAGAACACGAAACGCTTGCCCGTATATTCGTCCGTGCGTATCGGTTCGTGTGCTATTTGTTTGTCATCGAGTTCGCCGACAGCAGCATCCATGTCGTCCACCTCAAATGCAAGATGGCGCAGTCCGGCGGCTTCGGGATATGAAGGGCGCGCCGGCGGGTCGGGGAAGGAGAACAGTTCCACGACATAAGCATCGCCGAGCCAGCAGTCAGCCTTCCAGGAATCGCGCTGCCTGCGATAATGTTCGCTCTTTATTTCCAGTCCGAGCACATCGGTATAGAATTGCTTCGACCTCTCATAGTCGGAGCATATCACTGCCACATGGTGTATTTTGTTTAGTCTCATATTATTTTCTTTTGTTCATACTGTAATCTTATCCTCACCGTCCAAGCCATCCCATTGCGCCGCATCGCCTACGGTTACGGCATTCTTTGCCATGCAACACACCGAGTTTGACAACGACAAAGGTAGCGAAAAAACGATGTTTTGGACAAAAATCTCCACAAAAATCCTTGCAACTGACATATTTTGCCTATCTTTGAAGCAATAAAAAGCAAACGGGCAAATGCGAAGACATACATATCTCCGAAACTACCAACGCCAAATGCAGATTTGTGGTAACTCGTTTTCTGCCTCTCTTCTATTTAAATATATCTCATAGCCATGACCAAGGATGAATTGATAGAAAGAATAAACGACATTGAATGGGAAGATTTCGAAGCAAAAGAAGCCAAGAGCGAACTTCCAAAGAATGTTTGGGAAACAGTATGTGCTTTTGCCAACACTTCTGGAGGATGGATTGTGCTTGGAGTAAAGCAGACTGGGAAAAAGTTTGAAATCACTGGGGTTGCCAATGCGGAGAAACTTGAACAAGATTTCTTCGGAACTCTCCGTTCCCAAAAGTTCAATGCACACATCGAAGCCAAAGCATCTCTCTATAACATAGACGACCACAAGGTCTTGGCTTTTCACATTGCCTCCTCACCTCAAAAGCCAATTTACTACAACAGTCCACAGAACACATTCATACGTTTCGGAAGCGGCGACCAAAGAGCGACCAACAGCGAAATCATGGCTATGTTCCACAATCAGTCGTTCGGTATCAAGTCGGAAGAGTTTCTTCTCCAGACCGACCTGTCCATGCTCAACGAAGAATCTATAAAAGACTACCGCAACTACTTCAAATTATACAGCAACCGTCCCTATCTCGCCAATGGCGACATCCCTGACTTCTGCAAACAAATCGGAATCTGCGATGAAGACGGACATCTCTGTTATGGCGGACTGATGTGCTTCGGACGTTATGAGTTTGTACGCCGATATGTTCCGACTTTTTGGATGGATCTGGTAGAAATTCCAGGTAAAAGCGTGCTCGAAGCAAGCACCCGATACACTTATCGCATACCAGAGCAAGACAATCTTTGGGATTATTACCAAATCATGATTCGACGCCTACGTCTCATTGTAGATACTCCATTCTTGATGAATGACGAAGGTTTCAATGTGGAAGACCGTTCACGATTCAAAATTTTGCGGGAAGCATTAGTTAATATGCTGTCTCATTTTGACCCGTGGAGCACCGTACATTCCTGCATTCACATTTATACAGACAGGGTGGAATTCTTCAATGCCGGAGGATACCCCGTGCCTATCGACAAACTTGGTCATAGACTTTATTCCAATCCTCGCAACCCTATCATAGCCAAGGTATTCCGCTTGGTAAACCTTTCGGAAACAATAGGCTACGGATTCAATATGATGAACAGTTGGAAAGAAGTAACGGGAAATGAAGTTAAGTTCGAGAGCGATTTATGTACCAGCTCTGTTACTTTTTGGATGTCAAGTAACAGAGTTGGAAACAGAGCTGATGGCAATGTCAAGAATGACACAAACGACAAAGCCGTATCAATTCTTCGATTCTGCAAAGAACCAAAATTCAGAAAAGAAATCTTCGGATTACTTGGTGTTACATATCAGTTTAAAAACTTTAAGAATTATATAGAACCATTGCTTAAAAACGATTATCTGGAACTAACACTTCCTGACAAGCCAACAAGTCCGAAGCAACAATACCAAACGACAAGAAAAGGTCTTCTGTTTTTAGATGCACTTTAAGTTGCTAACAGTCGATTCACCATGAGCATGCGATTATAAACAATGAGGTTCAAAAGACAGTAACGCCATTTTATTCTCGCACACTCGGCTTTAATGCCACATCCGATGAAACAAAGATGCAATTGAACCGCTTGCCAATAATATGTAAATCCTGACGAACAACGATTTTATGATACGACAGACAGAATTCAAACTCACTGCAAAACGCAGGGGATGCCACATAGTGACCCGCGAGATTCTTGACAATTTGCCAAAGCCATTGCCAAAGGCGGGTATGCTCAATCTCTTTGTGAAGCACACTTCATGCGCCCTCACCATAAATGAGAACGCCGACCCCGACGTGCGCTCCGACATGGAAAAGATACTCAACCACATGGTGAAGGAGAACGAACTGTATTACGACCATGTGCTGGAAGGTGCCGACGACATGCCCGCCCACGCCAAATGTTCGCTCTTCGGCGTAAGCGTCACCATCCCCATCACCGACGGACGCCTCAACCTCGGCACATGGCAAGGCGTCTATCTATGCGAATTTCGCGACTATGGCGGCCCGCGCAGTATTGTGGCAACGATTTACGAATAAGTATGAAGCACGCGCAACTATCCCTGTTCCCGGAGGAAGAAGAGCCGGAGGGCACGGGCGGCAAACCGGCAGAAGAGTCGTACGACCTCACCGACCTGTTTGAACGCCTCGCGAAATCGGAGTTCCGCATGAAGTTCCGCCTGTCCGCCAAGGACTTGGACTACATCAGCGAAAAGGGACTCGACACCATACGCCGGCATGCCCGCGACTTCATAGCCAAGCGTTTGGCACCCGCCGTGATTCCCAACGACGGCCGACAGACGCCCATGCGCGGGCATCCCGTGTTTCTGGCGCAGCACGCCACCGGTTGCTGTTGCCGCGGATGCTTCGCCAAATGGCACCATATACCAGCCGGAAGGCATCTCACAGAAGCCGAACAACGCTATGCCGTCGCGGTTCTGATGGCATGGATTGAAAAACAAATAAACAACAAAAATATCATATAAAGAAATGAAAATTATCAGAATCATGAGTCTGTTTTCCTCGATTTTCGCCCTTTTCTCCTGCCATGCGCAGGATAAAGGCTTCGAGAGTCTGTCGGTAGAAGCGTTCAGACAAGCCATTGCCGACACCACTGTGGTGCGCCTTGATGTCCGCACTGCCGAGGAGTTTGCCGAGGGTCACATTGAAAAGGCCATAAACATAGATGTACTGAAAAGCGACTTCGAACAGAAAGCCACCTCAACCCTGCCTAAGAATAAGGTCATTGCCGTGAACTGCCGTAGCGGAAAGCGAAGCAAGAAGGCTGCCGGAATCCTCGTGAAGAACGGCTACAAGGTGATAGAACTCGACTCCGGATACAACGGTTGGGTGAAGGAGGGAAACTAAATTGGCCTAACACTCTAATCTTCTTTAACCCAAATACATGATAAAAGTATATGTTATGGCTACCTGCCCTGACTGCTTTCAGGTGAAGGAGCAACTCAAGGACAACCCCAAGTACAAGCTCATCGACATAGGTGAGCATGTGAGAAACCTCAAGGAATTCCTGCGTCTGCGCGATGCCAGCCCTGCCTTCAACGACGCAAGGAGAAACGGCTACATAGGAATCCCCTGCTTTGTAGCGGAAGACGGCGGCGTGACCTTCAGCAACGACGATGTCGTGAGCGGCGACATACCAAGCGGAGCGTCATGCAGCATCGACGGCAAAGGCTGCTGACGGCGGCTTCCGGCAAGAGGCGGTTTACATGCGTTTCCGCATCAACACACGCCCGCTTTTCAAACAAGGCTTCTTTACTCTGCAAACAAGGCTTCCTTACACTCAAAACAAGGCTTGTTTGCAGAGCAAAGAAGCCTTGTTTGAAAACGGAGTAAAACATGGTTGGAAATCAGGGGGCGGTGTGTCAAAACGGGAGTTATCGGAAGTTAGGCTTCGCCGGAAGTTAAAGGAGGATAACGGACAATTGCATAACTCATTGAAAACTAAATGCCGCCATGCAAGACCCAAATAAAAAGAACGCTCGGAAAGCTGTTTCTCAAAACTTTTGTATAACTTTGCACCCTACTTAAAGCCCGCTCATTTCCAAACGGTTATACAGAAACTGACGGGCATTGGCTTTTATCAATGACTCTTAAACTTTCAAAAACAAAAATCTTATGCACACACGACTCTTCATCACAATATGTGTTCTGCTCTCTTCCGTAATTTCCAGCAATGCCCAGAAGCGCACTTTCGCCGAGGCAGAGAAGATGGCTGAAGGCTTCTTCAAGGCAAAGGGCAGCAACACGACAATCGTCCTGCTGCAAGCAGACAACGCCAAAGACGGGCGTAGCACCCTCAGAAAAGCACCGGCCGAAAGCACCGACGCGGAGGCTTACTGGCTGTTCACCGACACCAACAGCAAGCAACTCGTCATCGTCTCAGGCGACGAACGCATGCAAGGCATACTGGGCTACACCGACAGCCCGCTTGCCGGCGACGCCCTCCCCGAAGGACTCACCCTCCTGCTCGACGGCTACAAGGCGCAGTACAACGCCCTTCCCGCAGCCGCACAAGCCCCCTCACACTCGGCTCTACACAAAGGCGAACGTCTGCTGAAGACCGCCGAATGGGGACAATGGGCGCCGTTCAACCAGCTGACACCGCTCTCCTACCCCACAGGATGCGCAGCAACAGCCATGACCATAGTCATGCGCTACCACAAATGGCCGCTCAACGGCGCAGGAAGCACCACACACATCTGGAAGGATTCGGTGATGACCGCCGACTTCGGACACACACGCTACGACTGGGACAACATGCCATTGTCCTACGAGTCGTACACCGCAGAACAGGCAAGAGCCGTGGCTCTGCTCATGCGCCATGCCGGAATCTCGGTGAAAATGAACTACGCCCCTGAAAGCAGCGGTGCTCCCCAGTCGCTTGTGCCGGGTGCACTCACACAACACTTCCGCTACGCCGCAACGACACGCCTTCTGTCTGCCGCCGATTATAATGCCGAAACGTGGGCAAACATGATGCGCCACGAAATCGATGCCGACCGCCCCGTAATCTATACCGGCGACTCCCGGATGGGACGCGGCGCACACGGATTCGTGCTCGACGGCTACCGTGACAACCTTTTCCACTTCAACTTCGGATGGAACGGAAGCGGAAACGGCTACTTCGCCATCTCCGCCCTCGCCTCAACAAGTCAGGCTTTCGAGTTTGCCAACAACCAGCAGGCGGTCATAGGCATCGCACCGGTAAAAGAGGACAACGCCGCTCCGCTCACACTCGAATGCCAAGGCACATACGAAGGCTTCTACACCACGCTCACAACACTCACCCCCGGCAGCCGGACAGACATACATCTGTCGGCACTCACCGCATTGCGCGACTGGAAAGGCAAGATGCAATGGCAGCTGTGCCATGCCGACGGCAGCGGCGTAGAGGCTTTCGGCAGCCAGACAGTGGCACTGGACGGAGGCAGCACGAAGGCTCTCGACTTTGAAATAAACCCCACCGTGGAAGCCGTCGAGGGCGACTATCTGCAACTCATGGCGTGCGAAGAAGGCGCAACACAATGGCGCCCCGTGCTCAACGCCAAGGGCAAAGAGGTGGTGGCGCAGGCTCACGGGCGCAAAGTGCCGGTGGTAAGCATCGTCAGCGACACTAAGAACGCAACGTTGAACGACGACTTCGCTGACAACAGAAAGTACGAGGGCAAGCCGCTTCTCGGCTCGGAATACAGGTATGAAGCGGCATTCGGCAAAGGCATGGAGAAGACAATAGTGCAGGAACGACTCTGCGGCGGCACCTACAACCGGCACGCCGACGGCACGATAACGCTCTACACCGACACACTCTACATCAAGGCCAAAGGCTACACACAGTCACAACTCGTGGCAGAATGCAACGTTACAGTGGGCAAGGAAGGGCAGTTGCAGGATGCACTTCTGCTGGCAACGCCCGACGCCGATGCGGTGGAAACGCTCAACATAAGCGGCGAACTCAACGACAACGACCTGCAATACCTCTCCACACTGCAGTCGCTCAAGGCTCTCGACTTTGAGAACAGCACGACGAAGCAGGGCATTTTCGGCGCGCCATTCAACGGATTCAGCCGACTCACAAGCTGCAAACTGCCGCGGTCGCTCAAACAGATGGGGAGCGAAACATTCAAAAACTGCCGCGCACTGAAGTCCATCTCCCTGCCCGTAAGCCTGCAGGCCACCGGCGGCAGACTCTTCGACGGATGCCAGGCACTCACCGACATCTATGTATATCCCGCATCGCCCGAATGCGTGGCAGCCGACGCTTTCGACAATCTGCCCGTTCCCACGAACGTGACCATACATGTGCAGCAGGACCTCGCCGACAAGTTCAGAAGCAATGCAAAGTGGAGCATGTTCACGAAGTTCGTCGATGACCTCCCCGCACTGCCCAAGACCTTCATACACGAAAACGTGGAATACAACGCCATCTACGACGGCGACGGCAACTATGCAGAAGTGGCGATACCGTCAGACGGCAACATGTACAAGGGCGACATCACCATTCCTGCCACAATAAGCTACCAGGGCATAGACTACACAGTGAGGGGATTCGCCGCCACCGACGGTCTGTCACCGTTCGTCGGCAACATGTTCGTCACCTCGCTCGACCTGCAACTGCATGTAGATTCGCTTCGCAGCTACCTGTTCATGGGTTGCACGAACCTCGCTTCGCTTAAACTCCCACCGACACTGCGCTATATCGGACCGGAATGCTTCCGCAACTGCCCCATGCTCATGCAGATAACGCTCCCTGCAAGCATCGAGGAACTGGGCGACAACGCCTTCTGCGGATGCCAATATCTCACCGACATCTACTGCCACGCCATGACGCCGCCGACCGGAAGCGACGGTGACAGCTACCCGTTCGCACAGTGCCGCCCGCAGAATGTGACCGTACACGTTCCCGAAGGATGCGAAAACCTCTACCGCACCTCAGGTTTCTGGAGCCGCTTCAGCAACATCGTTGCCGACCTCCCCAGCGGCATTACCGAAACCGCCACACCACATTGCGACACATTCCCGCTCAAGGTAGCCGGCAGACAATGGCTCACCCTGCGCCTTGACAAGCCGCAGCGCATCAGCATATACAGCCTCAACGGAACACTGCAACGCACCGTTCTCCTGCCGGAAGGAGAAAGTCGCATCCGCATTGATAAACCCTGCGTGCTGACGGCAAGGCCGATGTAACGCCTTAGACATACGGGAGTTGAATTTGCTGACAACACCGGCAACGAACAATAAACTTTCGCAAGCCATAAAAGTTTGCTGCAAACATACATCAATCGGTCATCAGGAATTCTCACAACCACACATACGGAGAACCACTGATGGCCGATTTTCGCTTGGAACGAAACCATTAACAAGAAACCCAACAACGACCATTAAAATATTAAAGCTATGAAAAAAATCCTATTAGGACTTTGCCTGGTAGCCGTAGCAGCAGGATGCGACAACTCAAAGCAACAAAACGAGTTGAACAAAGAAGAACAGTATAAAGCTACAATTGCAGCCGAAAACTCACCTACAACAGTCTCGGAGCTGCCTTTCAACCTAAGATTCAACATGAATAAGGCACAGGTTGATAGTGCATTGAGTATCTCCGTAAAGAGCAAGACGATAAGCAATTATGAGGATATGTATTATTATGATTGCAAACTAAAATCGGGAAAGACGATAAAAACGAATTTAGGTTTTGGCTTTCACAACGACAGTCTGTATTCCGTTGTATTCTCTATCAAAGATTTGGGACTTACCATAGACGAAGGATTGTTCAGAGAAATAGAAGCGGAAATTAGTGACAAACTGGGAGACAACTACAAGAAAATATCTTATTATGAAGGTGAAGGAAACAAAAAAATGATTTTCACCAAGTGGTTTAAGGGCAACCAATACATATTTCTACGTAAGGCAATATTCAACGACATAAGCATTGTGAACGCTCCAATAGCCAAGATAATCAGCGATGCAGAAACAGAAGAACTTCTTAATAATACGCCACAAGGAAACGCCAAAGTGGAGAACAGTTCATGGGATGGGTCTGTGTCACAGGTGAAGAAATACCTGAAAAGCACTCTTAAAGACCCCGACAGCTACAAAAGTGTTGAATGGGGGAATGTAGTCAAAACGAACAACGGATACATGGTACGCCACAAATACAAGGCGAAAAACAGCTTTGGCGGGTATGTAATGGAAAACAATGTTTTCTATCTGGATTTCAGCGGCAACGTGACGAGTGTCGCCCCATTTAAATAAGCACCGACAACCAATAACGACCACGCCCCGAAAAGGCACAAACCAACAATAGGAGGTCGGGCGTCTCGCCCGACAACACTGCGCAAACCAGCCAATTATGAATTATGAATTGTGAATTATGAATTGCTTGCCAGTGTTGTCGGGCGAGACGCCCGACCTCCTTTTTTCTGCTTCCAACGCTGCTATCCAAGAGCTTCTGCCTACGGGTCTCACGAAGCTAAATCCATACAGCCGGCGAGCTGCATTCCCATTGCTGCAAAGCCGAAATTTCCCCGTTTTTCAAACAAGGCTTCTTTTGTCTCCAAACAAGGCTTCTTTACATTGCAAACAAGGCTTGTTTGGAGACAAAAGAAGCCTTGTTTGTAAATGAAGGAATTTGCGATTGACAAACCGGCATATCGACAACGGTTTTCAGCAACGGCAGAAACGTAGAAAAAACAACAAAGAGAAAATATGAACAACTTGTGATATTTTATGAATACACCTATACGGTGACAAGTCAGTAACTTTGCAGCCGTAACATTATTATAGGTATGAAAAAAACATTGTTCACATTTTCCCTGACCTTCCTTGCCGCCGTTTCAATGGCGCAGGAGACGCTGTCGTTGGGGCGGTGCCTGCAAATGGGCATCGAGCGAAACCTTGACTTGAAGACTTACGAGGGCAATGTGCTTAAAGGCAAGCACGACATCAGTGAAAACCGCGCCCGACTTCTGCCGCAGATAAACATCGGCGCGGGACTTAACGACAACTTCACCCCTCCCGTATCGGTGACCGACGGCAGCGCATACGGCAAGCCCTACAATGTCACAAAGACACTGCAATACAACTCGTCGGCAAGCATACAGCTGCAAATGCCGCTCTACAGCCAGACGGCACTCACCGCACTGAGCATCTCGAAGACACTCGACCGCCTCAACACGCTGTCATACGCCAAGGCAAAGGAAGACCTGATTGTGCAGATAAGCAAAATGTATTATCTGGCGCAGAACACCGAGGAGCAGATAGGAATAATCAAGGACAACATAAAACGACTTGAAGAACTGCGCGACATCACACAGGCCTTTCACGACAACGACATGGCACTGAGCGTGGACGTGAAGCGTGTGAGCGTGAATCTGGAGAACCTCAGCGTGCAGTACGACAACGCCAAGGCGATGCTCACACAGCAGTACAACATGCTGAAATACATCATCGACTACCCCGCCGACAAGGACATAGCCGTGGAGAAAGCCGACATCGAACGGACAGACCTCGCCGCACTCACGGGGCTTAACGAGAACCTTTACGAGCTGCAACTGCTGCGCACGCAGCAGAATCTGGCGGAACAGAAGAAGAAACTCGCCAAGGACGGCTACCTGCCCACGCTTGCCCTCACCGGCAACTGGACCTACACGGCTTTCACCGACAGATTCAAGAACTGGTTCCAGTCGGGTGAATCGAGCCATTGGTACAAGTCGAACGGCATAGGTCTGTCGCTGCGCATACCCGTGTTCGACGGTTTCGAGAAGCGTTCGAAGATAAGAAAGGCGCAGGTGGATATAGACAACGCCCGCCTGTCGTACGAGAATGCACTGAAAGGCATGCAGACCCAGTATGCCAACGCTGTGAACGACCTCGCCAACAACCAGCGCAATTTCAGCAAACAGCGCGACAACTATCTGCTCGCCGAAGACGTATATAAGGTGACAAGCGACCGGTACCGCGAGGGAATAGCCTCGATGACAGAGGTGCTGCAGGACGAGATGAGCATGAGCGACGCGCAGAACAACTACCTAACGGCGCACTTCAACTATCAGGTGTCGAACCTGACGCTGCTGAAACTGACGGGACAACTGGAAAAGCTCATGAAGTGAACCGGCACGGCACGGAGCACCGACGCCAGCCGCACAATATACCCCAGCCGCACCCCAAAGACCACAATACAAATCATTAAAACAAAAAACGGAAATGGAAACAAACAATAACAACATAAACAACAACGACGCTGCAACTCAGTCGTCGCACGAAGTGACCGCCAAACAGCTTAAACGCCAGCGCATACGCCAGATTCTCGTAAGTCTCATCGGTGTGGCAATCCTCGTTTGGGGCATAGCGAAAATCGCCTGTCTGTTCATGGATTACAAGTCGAACGAGAAGAGCGACGACGCCCAGGTGGAGCAGTACATCTCACCGGTAAACATGCGTGCTTCGGGATACATAAGGAAAATATACTTCAAGGAACATCAGGATGTAAAGAAAGGCGACACACTTCTTGTGCTCGACGACCGTGAATACCGCATCCGTGTGATGGAAGCTGAAGCAGCACTCAAAGATGCAATGGCAGGAGCCAACGTAGTAGATGCTTCGTTGCAGACCACGCAGACATCGGCAACAGTGTATGAAGCATCAATCGCAGAGATAGAAATACGTCTTGCCAAACTTGAGAAGGACCGTCAGCGTTACCAGAACCTCGTGGCACGCAACGCCGCAACACCCATACAACTCGAACAGATAGAGACCGAATACAACGCCACAAAGAAGAAACTCGACGCTGCACGCCGCCAACAGAAAGCCGCCTATTCGGGCGTAAACGAGGTGCAGACACGCAAGAAGAACACCGCAGCAGCCATAGAACGCGCCCAGGCAGCTTTGGAAATGGCCAAGCTCAACCTCTCGTACTGCGTCGTCACCGCCCCATGCGACGGCAAACTCGGACGCCGCACGCTTGAGGAAGGACAGGCAGTAAATGCCGGACAGACCATAACCTACATTATGCCCGACACGCAGAAGTGGGTGATAGCCAACTACAAAGAGACGCAAGTGGAGAAACTGTATGTGGGACAGAAGGTGATAATGACTGTCGATGCTTTCAAGGACAAGGAGTTTGAAGGCAAAATCACTGCCATTTCGGGCGCAACAGGTTCAAAATACTCACTCGTACCAACCGACAACTCCGCCGGCAACTTCGTAAAGATACAGCAGCGTGTGCCCGTCCGCATCGAATTTGAAGGAATAAGCAAGGAAGACAACGAGAAGTTGGCTGCCGGAATGATGGTCGTTGTAAAGGCCCAACTTAAGAAATGACACAAGCAGAGATATATACGGCAGTACCGGAGCATCTGCCTAAGAATTTTCCGTTCTATAACTGGGTGCCAAAGCCCCTTGGCATAGCATTCCTCGTCATACTTTTCATACCTATAATGACGGTGAGTGGTGCCTACACCGTGAACAGCAGTGAGATGGTGGGAGGGCTTGGCATCCAGTCGGAACACATAGCGTTCATAAGCTTCGTCACCTCCATAGGCATGGCGGCATTCTCGCCTTTCTTCTACGCCTTGGTGAGTGTGCGCCGTCAGAAGATGATGAGTCTTGTGGGATTCTCGCTTCTCGCCGTGCAGAGCTATATATGCGCCAACACCGACAGCCTCTTCATCCTTGCCCTCAACAGCCTCATAATGGGCTTCGTGAGGCAGACACTGCTCATGTGCAACCTCTTCACGCTCATAAAATACGGCTTCGGCATCGAGGCTACGCGCAACGTGACGCCGGGCAACGAACCAACGGACGAGGCGGGATGGGACGCGCTCGACACGGAGAAGAAGGCCAGCCAACCAATAATCTACTTCTTCTTCATGCTCCTCGGACAAATCGGTACATGGATAACGGCATGGTTCGCCTACAACTACCAGTGGCAGATGGTTTACTATGCCATGCTTGGCGCGATACTCGTGGCACTGCTCATCACCCTTGTGTGCATGCCCTACAACCCCTATCCCACGAAACGTTGCCCACTGTCGTTCTCAAAATTCGGCAACGTAGTGGTGTTCTGTCTGATGTGCTGCTCGTTCATCTATGTGATGGTCTATGGCAAGGTGTACGACTGGTATGACGACTCCTCCATACGCTGGGCCACGGTTATATGCGTGGCGACGACCCTTCTGTTCATCTATCTTGAGAAGACCCGCCGCTCGCCATACTTCATGCTCAAGGCATTCAAGTCGCGTAGCATCCAGGGCGGCATACTTCTCTTCATCGGACTGATGGTGTGCAACTCCAGTTCCATGCTCGTCAATATCTTCGTGGGCGTGGGAATGAAGACCGACCAGATACAGGTGGCAGCCCTCGGCAACTGGGTTCTGCTGGGCTACTTCATAGGTTTGGTGACAATACTCATACTCAACAGCAAGGGTGTACACTTCAAATGGTTCTTCGCCCTCGGTTTTGTGCTGATAGCCGCCGCCTCGCTGTTCATGTATTTCGAGGTGCAGACGGCAGGAATGTTGGAGCGTATGAAGTGGCCCGTAGTAATACGCGCCACGGGAATGATGCTGCTCTACTCGCTCATAGCCGTGTATGCCAACCAGCGCATGCCTTACAAGTTGCTCTCCACATGGGTGTGCATCATGCTGACAGTGCGTATGGTGATAGCGCCGGGCATAGGTTCGGCACTGTATCAAGTGGTGTTCCAGCACCGCCAGCAATACTACATCACACGATACGCCCACGACTACGACCGCACCAACGCCGAAACGGCACTGACCTACGACCAGACCGCACGCGGAATGCAATACCAAGGCAAGAGCGAGACCGAGGCGCAGAACATGGCGGCGATGTCGGCAAAAGGCAAAGTGCAGGTGCAAGCCACGCTGTCGGCGATAAAAGAGATGTCGGGATGGACGATATATGCCTGCCTCATACTCGCCGGACTGATGCTCGTCGTGCCGTGGCCGAAGAGGGATATATCGAAGGACACGAGAGAGTGGTATGTGAACTATTAAGGACAAAAGCCCTACCCCGCCCCCGCAAGGAGGCTGAGAGTAGGGCTTTTAAAATTTTATCATCAAAAGAATACATTAATCTTTTGCTTTTATGTTTTTTTTATATCTTTGCATTTAATATAAACGTTATGGTTTACCACAATCCCATCAAATATGACAGAAAAAGAATTACATGATTTTCTACTAACAAATTTTTCTGAGGAAAACGAGAAATGTGAATGGAAGGAATTCAAAAATCTGAAGAATTCGTTTTCAGGTAAGCCTGGCGACGATGTGGTTTCATACGTATGCGCAGTCTGCAATATGTATGGCGGTCATATTGTTATTGGCGTGGAAGACCATACCCTTAATATCGTAGGAACTGACTACTCCAAACTGTCACATAATGGAGAACCGGCAACTACACATTCTGCAAAATTCAAACTCGTGGAACAATGCACAAACCTTCCGAGCGAAGGGTTGGAGATAACAGAATACATCACAGACGACACACATAAAACGATATGGATAATCAATGTGCCCAAGCACACGCCACGATGCCCTGTAATAGCCCACAAAGTAGCTTGGCAACGCATAGGCGACTCACTGGCGGCAATGACAGAATCGCGTAAACAAGCAATACTAAATGAACCTATCGCAGAAAAAGACTGGTCGGCAGAGATTGTCCATAATGCAACGATAGAAGATCTTGACCCTAAAGCGATACGCATGGCAAGAGACAAGTACGAAGAATTGTATCCACACCGTGCAGACGAAATAAAGACATGGGATGACATTACATTCCTCAACAAGGCCCATATCACAAAAGCAGGCAAGATAACCAACACTGCCATTATATTGTTGGGACGAGAGGAAAGCGAACATTTCATTTCTCCTGCCATCTGCAAGATACGTTGGCAGCTGAAAGATGGTGGAGACGAAAACAAGGATTTCAGGATTCTCTCCATTCCTATGATATTAGCGGTTGATGAGTTTCAGCACTTAGTACGCAATGCCAATTATACCTATACAATCAGTGGGAACATGTACCCTGAAAGTATGCTCCGCTACGACGTATTTACTATGCGCGAACCTCTTTGTAATGCTATAGCTCATCAGGATTATGGCATGAAAGCCAGAATAGAGGTAATAGAAAACGAGGATGAATCGTTGATATTCAGAAACTATGGACAGTTCCTCCCTGCTTCAGTTGAAGAAGTAGTAGAACACAATTTCCCTGAATCGGAATATCGCAATCCTTTTCTTGTGGAAGCAATGCGCAATGTAAAGATGGTAGAAACAGAAGGCGGCGGTATTCGCAAACTGTATATGCAGCAAAAGAAGCGATTCTTCCCTATGCCAATATATGATACTAAAGATTGTAAAGTTGTCTGCAAATTGATTGGAAATGTTCTTGATGAGAATTTTGCAAAGATTCTTGTCAATAACTCGGAACTTTCCCTACCGGAAATCATCCTTCTTGATAAGGTTCAGAAGCATGAACCCATTACAGACGACACTGCAAAAATGTTTAGGAAGAAAGGATATATCGAAGGAAGGAAACCTAATTATTTCCTTTCAGCAAAAATTGCAAAATCAAGTAAAGATGTTGGTCTGAAATCGTCATATATCAAAAACAAGAGTTTTGACGATGATTATTTCATGGATATGATCATCACATATTTAGAGAAGTTCGGCAAGGCATCCCGTAAAGATATAGAGAACCTCATTACAGACAAACTCTCCAATGTTCTAACAAGCAAACAGAAAAAGAGTAAAGTTGGCAACCTATTGACAAAGTTGCGGAAACAGGAAAAAATACGAGTTGATACTGCTAAAATGTGGGTCCTCATTTAAGCGAACTTTAAGCGAACTTTAAGCGAACCCAGACAAGGTTCTATACATAAACGGCTGAATATCAACAAACAACAAAACATCGACACCATATAAAGTTTAAGCGAACTTCTGTAAATTTAAGCAAAACCGTATATGGAACAATTCATCCAAAAGGATAAACGGCAGAAGCGATGAGAAATAGCAATAATGGCATTGACATACTCGAACAGCAGATTGCCGACAATGAGGACATCTGCTGTTCGTGCGGCAACATAAACTCTTTCCCGGAAGCCTTTTTCGACCGCTTCCGCATTGCCGATGTTGGCATCATCGTGTGCACATCGGGCAGATTCACGCTCTGTTGCAAGGGCATGGACTATGAAGTGAACACCGGCGAGACGGCGTTTCTCTCGCACGGCGTGTGCTTCTCGGTGGCAGATTGCAGTGCCGACTGCTCCGTTGTGATAATACTCTACCGCGTCGATTCCATCCGCGACATACTCGGCAGCACCGTCGTCGGGATGCGGTTCGTAGAGTTTCTCAATCCGAGAGCGTGCTGGGTGATGCACACCGGGCACGAGGACGAGCTGACAAAATACTCCGAACTGCTTGCCGTGGGCAACAGCGACAACAACATCTTCGCCGCCAACGAGCGGCGCCTGCTGCTACTCTCGCTCACTTACCGGCTGTGCAGCATCTTCCGCGAAATGTCGAAGTACGGCGACAACGCGCCGAACCGCAAGCTTGAGACCTACATGCAGCTCATGCAGCTCATCGACCAATACTACACCCGGGAGCGCGGCGTGCGCTTCTACGCCGACCGGCTGTGCCTCTCACCGAAATATCTCACCACGCTCGTAAAGCAGATGTCGGGCAGCAGCGTGCAGCAACTGGTGTTCAAGGCAATAACGAAAAAGGCCATTTCACTGATTACCACCACCGACAGAAGCATCAAGGAAATAGCCGACAGGCTGAATTTCCCCAATGCCTCAGCCTTCGGCACGTTCTTCAAGAAGCAGGTGGGGATGTCGCCGGTGAACTACCGGCAGAAAGAAAGCTGACGAAACCGCCGCTTCATCGCCGCCGGAATGCCTGCAAGCAGTCGCCAAAACGCCTCCCATAACGCCCTCAACCAGTGCCGCCCGGCAAAGGCTTCAAAGCCGTTGCCAAACAACCACATTTCCACTGCTTTTCAAACAAGGCTTCTTTTGTCTCAAAACAAGGCTTCTTTCAAACGCAAACAAGGCTTCTTTTGAGACAAAAGAAGCCTTGTTTGGAAAAGCAGTAAAAGTCGTTGAAAATCAGCATCGAACAGCAAGCGAAACCACACACCGTCCCGCCTTTCCCCTTCCACTTTCTGTCTGCTGTCTTGCAGCAAGTCTATCGTCAGGCAGAAAAGGGCAGAATCCGCCCAAATCCGGCAGACGATCCGGCGGTTCAGGCCTTGCTGATTTTGAAACCGAGCTTCAGAATCAGTTTTACCGTCTCAACAGAGGTGTTGCGGTCGAAGGTCTTTTCGTCCTCGCTGAGTTCGTCGTAGGGAACGAGGCATGGGTGTTTCTTTGCGGCATCGTCGCGTTTCACGCCGTAGGTCCAGCCTTGTGCCATGCGTGTTGCAGCCCATACTTCATGCACATTCCGCGACATATACTCCACAAGAGATTCCAGTTCGGGTGTGAGCCGTATGTCCCTGGTATCCATCGGAGCCGGTCTGTAATTGTTCTTGTCCATAGTTTTCTTGCTTTTGGTGTTAAAAGTAGCCGTGAGGCAAACCGCCCGCCGCCTTGCCGGTGGCGTCATCGGGCGGCAGGAACAGGTGCCTTTCCGAGCATTATGGAGGTCTTCACCACGGCATAGTCGTAGTTGCGCGCCGTCTCCTGTGCCGCCTTGTCCCACGAACGTATCTCCTCCCAGGGGCAGATGTCGGCATGCAGGCGGTGTGTCGTGTCCTTGGTCACGCCACTTTCCTGCGCCTTTTCGGGCGAAAGACGCTGCCATCCGTTGAGAACGGAGTATGCCACCCACCGCTCATGCTCCATTTGTGCGAGGCGTGTAAGCATCTCCACGGACGGATTGTCAGACTGCCGGCAGAGTCGGAGTATCTCGTTCTTGGTGGACTTATGCAGGCAATTGCAGAAATTCTGGTTGCGTTTGCGCTCTATCTCGTCTATTTCAGCCAGCGAGTAGCTGCCCGTGTGATGCTTTATGCCGAGTGTGCGCTGCCATACTTCATCAATGTCGGCGTCGGAATCGGCGAGTCCGCCGCTTGCCATAGCGTATGTCTTGTTGTAGATCTTGGCAGAACGCAGCGTTTCGTCGTCTATAATCATGCTGAAAGTGAACATTTCGTCCGTGCAACCGAATAGCCGTATGGCAATGTTGCGGTCGGCGTAGAGACGGTTTGTGTCGTCGGCCACTTTCTGAAGACGGTGCTGGTTGCCCGTGTCGTAAACCCGCACGAAGACGGTGAGCCTCGTCGTTGCATCCCGCTGCTGCGCCCTGTACGCCATGTTGCATATATCCGTGGCTGCGTTTATGCCGAGATTGTCGTTGCCGGCAGCTATCACCACATAGTTGAGCGAAGCTATCTGCTGCGCAAGGGTCTGCCAATAGAGTCCGTCGTTCACTCCGCAGCTGAGCAGACTCACCTCCTTGCGGCTCTTCATTGCAGGAGCCTTGGCGTAGAAGCCTGCGGCGATGCTGTCCATTCTGTTGTCCATCACGGTGCAGGCGCATGGCAGACGGCGACCGTCCTCATCGACAAACGTACCGAATTCGTACAGGAATTTCAGGCTTTCAAGTCCTGTCTCGTTGAAACCTATGATGAGACTTGAGAACGTTGTTGTAGGAATGCCTTTCGCAGTGTCCCACGACACGAACTTCACGGGATGCTGTTCCACATCCGACTTCAGCTGCATCACCGAGAGATATGCCGTGTCGATGATATGAATCTTGGTATGTTCGGCAGGATGGAGCAGGTCGTAGTGCTCCATCCATGTCGATTTAGAGTTGCGACGCGTCTGGCAATAGATGTTCACACACTTTCCGGCGATGGTGCTGTCCTTGAGAATGTTGATGGTGGCATTGATGTTCGCATCGCGATCTTCGCCCAGGAAGAATATGTGAAGCCCTTCCCTGCCGCCGTTTCCGGCTGCGTCGGGCAGACGGCCTATGAGCCTTGCGAGCGTCCTCAGCTTCAGTCTGCCGCGCAGTATGTCGGTCTTTTCTGCGTCATCGCCGCTGGTTTCGAGCGTGGAGAGCTTGTGGAAGGTGCTTATAACGATGGAACTTTCGAGGCTGTCGAGTTTGTTCAGTTCACGGTCCTTAAGCGAAATGAAGTTAAGGAGACGCCCGAAACCGATGCGCTGGTTGCCGTCGTTGTCCTCCAACGGGGTCTTCACGAACACGACGAGGTGACTTGCACCGTGCTCCTTTTCGTGCTTTATCGTGCTGCGTGCCAACTGCAACGAGGCGTCGTTCACGCCCCAAAAGAGGTAGATATTGTCATAACGGCACTTCTTTTTCGACTCCAGACCCAACTTGTACTTTGATGCTATGTAGAATCCGAGGTGCTTGAACACGAACAACATGCTCACCACGATGGCGAAGAAATGGCTCGTATCGAAGAGCATCATGAAATAGACGCTCTCATGGCGGTCGCTGTGTATGGCGCTGATGTCGCTCTGTCCCACAAACATCTCCGTGGCATGGATTATCGCCATAGGCACGACCGACAGCAGGGAGTGCGCCCAATTGTCGGCAGCATAACCTACGAATGTCCCGATGAAATAGGTGATGAAACCATAAAACCACACTACGCAGAACATGGCGGAGAGGTGGTTCTCCACCCAGTCCCATCCGCCTTGGTTTCCTCCGGGCCTCGCCTTGGCTATGCGTGGAATGAGGATGTAGCGCAGAATCATGAAGAAGAAGGCGAAATAAGCCACTCCCACCAGTCCGATGCACGCGATGTCGGTCACGCTCATTATCTTCTCGCTCCCGGCGGCAAGTTCTGCGCCGCTTGCATTAAGCAGGTTGAATGTCAAGTTCATGGTTATGTTTTGTCTTTCGTTTGAAGTCCTTTTCTATAGGTTCACGCTCATTTCCTGTCCATCACACGCCACACATAGGCTATGTAGGCGAAGACAAAGGGCACAAGAAGCGACACATAGAACATGGTGCGGAGAGTGAACTCGCTGCTGCAACTGTTGGCGATGGTGAGCGAACTCTGCAAGTCGGCGTTGGAAGGATAGTATGCCGTGCCGCCGAGTCCAGCCACAAGCAGCATGGAAAGCACCACCATGACCACGCCGACACCTGCCGGCCAGATGCCCTTGACGTATGTCTTGCTCACGATGGTGCGCACTACGCCATAGAGCAGGAGCACCACACCGGCAAGGGTGAGTACTGCGAGGAGCGGCATGTCGAGGTAGTTGTGCAGGTATTTCATCGGTTCCATGACGATGAGTCCCGTCGTCTGGCAGACGGCATAGCCGTCCTTCAGCAGCAGGCGCACGAAGAAGGCGATGAAAAGCAGCAGGAACGGCACCGTGACACCCACGAGGCGCACGCTGGCGCGCGACCGTATGTCTTCATCATCCACGTTGTTCATGATATAAAGCGTGCCGAGTATGCGTGCGAGGAACATCACAGCGAGTCCGAATATGAGGTTCCACGGGTCGGACAGGGCGTCGAGTCCTGCCGAAGCATTCGCCCAACGGCTTATGACGGGCGCACCTATGTCGGTGAGCGAAGCCTTCTCCACGATGAAGTTGGAGCCGTTGAAGAATGTGGCGACGGCGCCGCCGAGGAGCAGCGGACCCACGATGCCGTTGAGAATGAGGAACCAACGGTAGGTGCGCGTACCCAGAAGGTTGCCTTTCTTCAGCTGGAACTCGTAGCTGACGGCTTGCAGCACGAACGAGAAGAGGATTATCATCCACAGCCAGTAGGCTCCGCCGAAACTGGTGCTGTAGAACAACGGGAACGAGGCGAAGAACGCTCCGCCGAAAGTAACAAGCGTGGTGAAGGTGATTTCCCATTTGCGTCCGGTCGATTCGAGCACCTTGCGCTGCCCTTCTTCGGTTCTGCCGAGACTGTAAACCATTGAGTTTGCGCCCTGTACGAAGAGCAGGAACACGAGAAGTGCTCCGAGAAGTGAGACAACAAACCACCAATATTGTTGCAGAAAGTCGTAAGTCATAACGTATTTTTTTTAGGTCCGCGAGTCCAGAAGCGCATTTCGTCGCTTCGCACCCATCCGGAGGTCATGTTTTTTATTTAAGGTTGTAATTCTTTATCACGTTGCACATTATCTTCACTTCCGCCACCAGAAGCACAGTGAACAGCACGAGGAAGAGGAAGAAAGTGAGTGCCACGCTGCCCGAACGCAGGTCGGAAACGGCTGCCACGGTGGGCATCATGTCCTGGATAGCCCACGGCTGTCTGCCGAGTTCAGCCACGATCCATCCGGCTTCGCTCGCCACATAGGTGAGCGGAAGCATGGCGAGTGCTGCCCAGTGGAGCCAGCGACGCGATGCGGTGATGTCCTTGCGCCACGCTATATGTCCGATGACGAGGAAGAAAAGCATGAGCAGTGTGCCGACGCCCACCATTACACGGAAGGCGTAGAAGTTGATGGGAATGTAAGGCACGAGTTCCGCACGGTCCTTGATGTAGCCGTAGCCGAAGTAGGGCATGTCTGCCTTCAGCTGTGCGACGAGTTCCGGCAGACGCCTGTCGGAAGCGTCGGCAGCCTTCAGTTTGCGGTATTCGGCGAGTGTGGCGATGGCTCTGCGTCCGCGCTCCATCTTCTCTTCGGCAGAGAGTTCGCGCTTGCCGTCGGGGCGTGTGTAGCCGTTGAGGATGTCGTTCACGCCGGGTACGAAACCGTCGGGCGTATGGGTGGCGAGCAGCGACAGACCCTTTGGCACGGCAATGCGCAGCGGTGCTTCGCCGCCCTTGGCATAGTCGGGCTGCTCAAAAGGATTGACTGCCGCCACTGCAGTGAGTGCCACGCCTTCGCCGCCGTCGTACAACGCCTCCATTGCAGCGAGCTTCATGGGCTGTGTCTCAGCCACTTTCACGGCAGAGAAGTCGCCCGTGGCCATTGTCAGCAATGCGGATGCTATGCCGACGATGCTTGCTATCTTTATGCTCTGGCGTGCCATCTCCTGCTCGCGACGCTTCAACAGATACCAGCAGCTCACCGCACACACGAAGACGGCGCCTACCACCCATGCGGAAGTGACTGTATGGAAGAACTTGTCGATGGCGAACGGCGAGAGGGCAACCTCGGCAAAGCTTGTCATCTCGTTGCGCACGGTGTCGGGATTGAACTCGCAGCCCACGGGATACTGCATCCATGCGTTGGCGACGAGTATCCACCATGCCGAAATGGTGGCTCCGAGTCCGGTGAGCCATGTGGAGGCGAGGTGGAATCCGCGCGACACTTTCTGCCAGCCGAAATACATCACGGCGACGAAGGTGCTCTCCATGAAGAACGCCACGATGCCCTCGACGGCAAGGGGCGCACCGAAGATGTCGCCCACGAACCACGAGTAGTTGCTCCAGTTGGTGCCGAATTCAAACTCAAGTATTATTCCCGTCGCCACACCCATGGCGAAGTTCACGCCGAAGAGCCGCTGCCAGAAGATGGCAGTGTCCTTCCAGAATTGCTTACCTGTGCGATAATAGCACGTTTCCATGATGCCCATGATGAGCGCAAGACCCAGCGTAAGCGGTACGAACAGCCAGTGATAGATGGCGGTGAGGGCGAACTGCGCCCGCGACCAGTCGATGAGTGTTGGGTCGATAGCCAATAGATGTGTCATTGTATCTGAGTTTTTATTTGGTTAGGTATTGCCCCGTTTTGGCACGGGGATGCAGGGTAAATGTCTCTTTTCAGGCTCCTGGCGTGTGGCGTCAGCGCGAGATAAGCTCGCCGGCGACATACGACGCCTTGTCGCCGCCCTCCGCCTTCTGCTTCAGCACATCGGGGAAGAAGAACAGCTTCAGCACGAAGAAGATGACGAACAGCTTTATTATTATCACTGTCCACAGCACCTTTCCGACGGTCATGCTACGGAAGCCGTCGGCATAGAGGTGATACACCTTATATAATATATTGCCTTTGTTCATTGTCAGAAGCCGTATCCACTGTAAAGATTTCACTTTAATAATATTTCGCAAAGATATAAAATAAAATCATACACCAAAAGACTTTTGCCGGAAAATGTCAGAAATACCCGTTATTTTTTCGTTTCCGGGCGTCCGGTCCATGCTTTTCGGGCACACTGGCGGCACGCCGGCGGGCGGCAGGGAAGCTTTCGGGAGTTGCGGTGCAGGGCACGGCATGGAAGTGAAGGAAAGCAAAAAAGGAATCACTCAGAAGAGTAATTCCTTTTTGTGCGCTTCAAGATGGGCTTGAACCAACGACCCCCTGATTAACAGTCAGGTGCTCTAACCAACTGAGCTATTGAAGCATTTGCTGAGCAAGTCATTTCTGATTTGCGATTGCAAAGGTAATACACTTTTTCGTTTCCGCCAAACTTTTTTGAAGAAAATTTCGATTTTTGTGCAAAAATCGATAAAAAACGAGACAAAACGGGCGTTTTACGAGCTTTAAATAGTACTTTTGCAGTGCTGATGACGCACGGCGACAGCACAGCCGGCACACCCCGCCGGCATAGGAGCGCGGCAGTGCTCCCATATTATATATGTATTGTAGAACCCACGAAGACAAGTGAATTTCAGAATATGCGAAAACTGTTGATATGCACAATGATGCTGTTCGCGATGATGGCGGCAGCCCAGAACGGCAGCGACCACAATTTCAAGGTGGCGAAAAATCTTGACGTGTTCAACTCCATCTACAAGAATCTCGACCTCATGTATGTCGATACGCTCAACGCCGATGAGGTGGTGGGCACGGCGATAAAGGCGATGCTGAGCAGCCTCGACCCCTACACGGAGTATTACCCGGAGGAGAAAGCGAGCAAGATGAAGGAGATGCTCACAGGAAAATACGCCGGAATAGGAGCCATAATAAGCTACAGCTTCACACGCAAGAGCGCAGTCATAAACGAGCCATACGGCGGACTGCCCGCCGCCGAGGCAGGACTGAAGAAGGGCGACGTCATACTGAGCATCGACGGAGAGTCGATGGAAGGCAAGACGACAAGCTATGTGAGCGACCATCTGCGCGGAGACGCCGGCACGACAATGGTGCTCAAGGTGCTGCGGCCGTCCACCGGCAAGCGCATGACATTCAAGATAGAGCGCAAGGCAATACAGCTGCCCTACCTGCCATACTACGGAATGCAGCCGGGAGGGATAGGCTACATCAACTTCAACCAGTTCGTGGAAGGCAGCGCAAAGGACGTGCGACGCGCATTCATCGACCTTAAGAAGCAGGGCGCGAAGGCACTCGTGCTCGACCTGCGCAACAACGGAGGAGGCTCGGTGCAGGAAGCAGTGTCGATACTCAACATGTTCCTGCCAAAAGGCGTGACACTGCTCAACATGAAAGGCAAGATACAGAACGCCAACAACACCTACAAGACCACCGTCGAACCCATAGACACGGTGATGCCGATAGTGGTGCTCGTGAACGAAGGCACCGCAAGCTCAAGCGAAATAACAAGCGGAGCGCTGCAAGACCTCGACCGCGCCGTGGTGATGGGAACACGCACCTACGGCAAAGGACTCGTGCAGGTGCCGAACATTCCGCTGCCATTCAACGGCAACCTGAAACTGACGACGGCGAAATACTACATACCAAGCGGCAGATGCATACAGGCAATAAACTACCGCCACGCACGCGGAGGGTACACCGAACATGTAGCTGACTCGCTGACACACGAGTTCCGCACAGCCGCAGGACGCATAGTGCGCGACGGAGGAGGCATAAAACCCGACATAGAAGTGCTGCCCGACTCGCTGCCCAACATAGCCTTCTACCTGGAACGCGTCGATACCACCGACATAATGCTCAACTACGAGATAGAGTACATGGCCTCGCACCCCACCATAGCCAAGCCATCGGAATTTGAACTCAGCGACGAGGACTACGAGAAGTTCAAACAGAAGGTGATAGACAGCGGATTCACCTACGACCAGGTGAGCGAGAAATACCTCATGGACCTCGAGAAACTGGCACGCTTCGAAGGCTATTACGACGATGCGAAAGAAGAGTTTGAAGCACTGAAGAAGAAGCTGAAGCACAACATAGCCAAAGACCTCGACTACCCATACAACAAGCAGAAGATAAAGGAGATGCTCACCGCCGACATCATTTCAGCCTACTACTTCGAAGGAGGAAGCATCGAAAACTCACTGCGCCACGACAAACAGATGGCAGAAGCCGTACGCCTCCTCAACGACCCCGACCGCTACAACTCACTGCTGCAGCCCAAAGCCGTGGAGGAAAAGCCCGCGACGGAAACGAAGAAGAAAAAGAACAAAGAAAAGAAATAGGCAGACCACAGAAGGGAAAGAGCCGCAACAAGGGCAGGAAACAGCCGCCAAAAGGACGGCAAGCGGCACTGCCCCGAAACCACGCTTCCACTCGCTTGATTACCAGCACATTACACCAGGACACGAAACAAGGCTTGTTTGCACCGCAAACAAGCCTTGTTTCGTATGTAAAGAAGCCTTCTTTAAAGAGCAAAGAAGCCCTGTTTTTTTAAGAGTAAAAAGGTAAAAGAGTAAAAAAGTAAAAAGACTGTTTAAGAGTAAAAAGGTAAAAGAGTAAAAAAGTAAAAAGATAGGAGGTCGAGCGTCCCGCTCGACATCCTATCTTTTCGCAAGCATCTTCATTATGCGCACGGGGTGTGCCGAAGGTACACCTCTATGCGAAACCCACTGCAAGCCGCGCAGCCAAAAGCAAGACAACGGACCCACTCATATAACCACAGCCGTACCGCTGCATGTCACCATAAGCATCGACCCATGCTCGCCGACAGTCTCGTAGTCGATGTCGATGCCCACAACAGCGTTGCAGCCCATCGCTTCGGCACGCTCAGCCATCTCGCTCATAGCAGTTTCCTTGGCATCACGCAGCACCTTCTCGTAAGTGCCGCTGCGGCCGCCGAAGAAATCGCGTATGCCTGCCATAAAGTCCTTAAACACATTGGCGCCGACAATGGTCTCGCCAGTCACCACTCCGCGGTACTCACGGATGGGATGCCCCTCAAGGGTAGGAGTTGTTGAGAAAATCATAATTCGTTCTTTTGTTTTTTTCAATACAATAAGTCTCTTTGACAGTTTGACGCATGAAGGAAGCAAAAAGTTGCACATCAGCTCATTGCGCAGCATATAAACAGAATGTCATTCTTTAACCCAAATCGGTCATTAGACAGGAATAAGCTTGTTATAAGAGAAAAATGTTACGAAAAAGGATTCCAATTGGAGCAAAATATTTACATTTGCACCATCGTAACCACTCATATTCCAACAAACACTGGTCAAGCAAGAGCCATCCTCCAAAAGGATTAAGCCATTTGCACGAACAAAATAAAAACACACGGTTTATGGAAAACGCACTCAAGAAACTTCTTGCAGCACTGCTGCTCTGCCTCGTACAGTCGGCGGTGTGCACAGCCGACACGTTCAAGGGAAAGATCGTAAACGCCGAGACGGGCGAGATTCTCATCGGAGCAACAGTGCAAAGCGAGATAAACCCGCAGCCGGGATGGTCGATACAGAACTCGGCGGAGACCGACAGCACCGGTTGCTTCAAGCTCGACACCAGTCGGGAGGGTCGCATAATGTTCACGTTCAGCATGATAGGCTACAAGAACTCGCGCAAGGTGGACTATGCATACGGATCAGAGGTGAACGACACCACCGACCTTGGCACAATAAGGCTGCAGCCCACGGCGCTCATGCTGCAGGAGGTGGAAGTGACGGCGAAGGTGCCGCGCATCACTATGCGTGGCGACACCATAGTGTTCAACCCCGAGGCCTTCAAGCTGAAGGAGGGCGCACGCCTCGACGAACTCATCAAGAAACTGCCGGGCGTGGAGCGACGCGACGGCAAGCTGTTCTGGAACGACAAGCCCATCCGCCTGATGATGAACGGCAAGGACATGTTCGGCGGCGACCAGATTCTGGGACAGTTGCCGGCAGATGTGGCTGACAAGCTGAAGATGTACGACCGCAAGTCGGAACTGGCGCGACACACGGGCAAGGACGAGGGCGAGGAGGATCATGTGCTCGACATACAGGTGAAGCCGGGATTCCTCGACAAGTGGTATGGCGACATCAACGCCCAATACCAGACCAAGAAACGCTACAGCGCAGCTCTCACCGCAAGCCGGCTGAGCGACCACGACCCGCAGATGGTGTATGCCCAGGCCAACAACACCAACCGCTACGTTGACAAGACGATTGGCTCGACCATGAACCGCAACATCGACGGCGACGGCAAGAGCCAGTATGGCTCGTACAACTACCAGCACAACTGGCAGACGAAGGGCACGCAGCAATACACGGGCAACAGCTTCAACATAAGTGCCAATATGGGACACAGCGACGGATGGAACACGGGCGGACAATCGACCGAGACTTTCTTCCCGAACAAGGAGCACACGTTCGCCATAAAAGACAGCTACCGCTATAAGCACAACCTCAAACCTCAGATGGAGGCACGGCTCTTTGCCTACGCAGACTCCATCAACACCATCAACGTGAAGGTGAAAGCCACATACGAGAAGGCTCGCAAATCGTACGAGGAGAGGTCGGCATCGTACGGCTACCAGCCCGACCAGTTTGCCTACCACTCGCTGAACGAGGCTCTTGCGGCAAAGCCCGGCGACGCTCTCTACGACCGACTCATCACACGCAACCGCAACTACGAGTCGAGCGAGCAGCAGAAACGCGGACTCAACATCTCATACGAGTGGCAGCACTTCATCGGAAAGAAAGGTTCGTTCACGCTGCAGGGCTACACCAACCTGAGCGGAACGGACGAGGACACGCACACCAACCGCAACGTAGGGTATCTGCGCGAACAGCGCAACGAGACACTGTGGCAGTACTACGACCGCAGCGACCACGACATGGAGACGCTGCTCGGCGCTTCGTTGGAGCACTGGCTCGGCAAGAAAGTATATTTCAACATCTACGACAACGTGAGCTATCAGCGCACACGCATCGCCCGCGACTTCTTCAGCGACACCGACGAGCGGAACGTGGCCAACGGCACTCCTACCACGGCCGACCCAGCGAACACCATGCGCAACCTCACGCACAAATGGAAGAACGAACTGGCAGTGAAATCGACCATCACGCCGGTGAAGGCGCTGATGATCATGCCTAAGTTCAGATGGAACATCAATCGCGAAAAGACCGACTACCTCTACGGAACGCTCGACACCACAGCCGTGCGCACAAGCCACAGCTACGAGCCGTCAATATTCCTGAAGTGGAAGATGAGCCGCATGCGCAATATGGACATAGCCTTCGCATACAACACCTCAGTGCCCGAACTCGTGAGCACGCTCGGCTACCGCAACACCATCGACCCGTTGCAGATATACACGGGCAACCCGCTGCTGCGCAACTCGCACAGCCACACCACGACATACAACTACCACCGCATGTGGCTGCGCAAGCAGATTGTGCTGGGCGTAAGCGCGTCGTACAACAAGGACATCAATCCCGTAGCCACGCTCTACAGCTACAACTCGGCTACCGGCGTTTACGAGTCGAAACCGACGAACGTGAAAGGCGGCGACACATGGAAGTTCGGATTCAACTACGACCAGGGCATAGGATTCTACTTCCGGCTGATGAACAAGTTCGCACTGGAGACGGCAAAGTCGTACGGTTTCCTCACCATCATAGACAACAACGCTGCCGACGCCCAGCCCGAACTGAACAAGCAGAAGCGTCTGGGCATAGACAACAACTTCGAGTTATCGTACGAAACGGAGAAGCTGCAGCTCTCACTCTTCGACCGTCTGGAATGGAACCGCTACCGCTACAACGACACTTCGTACAACACCTCGCCGCTGTTCAACAGCGTGGGCGTAAGCGCGAACCTAAAGATTGCATCGTTCGAGTTCTTCGTGCAGCTGTCAGACGACTACCGGTCGGGCTACGCCACATCGGCGATGAACGGACACAAACTCATGTCGATGGCGTCGGTCAGCTACAGCTTCTGCAAAAACAAATGCCGTCTGCGCCTGTTTGCCGACGACATCTTCAACAAGGACATCTGGTACGGAAGCAATTACTCCGCTTACCAACGCCAGGAGTACTCCGCAAACTATATTCACCACTATCTGAACCTGAGCTTCACATACAGATTTAATGCGAAAACGAAGGATAAGAAAACGACAACGATAGTAACAGGCAAATAAATCTATTGCTGTCCGGTAAAACTTTTTCTAAAAAAACAATTTAGGCGGTGTGTCAAAACGGAAGTTATCGGAAGTTAGGCTTCGCCGGAAGTTAAAGGAAGATAACGGACAATAGCAGAACCCATTGAAAACTAATGGTAATGTCCGTTACCTTCCATCCGCCATAGGCGGATTAACTTCCGATAACTTCGACTAACTCCCGTTTTGACACACCTCCTTTTGGTTATCTTTGTTTTTGCCAGATATAGATATAATCATGAGCAAATGGTACGAATAATCATTGATGAAACAAACTTTTCCGCAAGAAAAATCACGCAAAGTGGATTTCTTAGACATATCTATATTTAAGAATGTTAAATCAGACTATAAAATGAAGTTCCACCTGCAAAACGAGAAAGAATATAAGATAAAAATGTTATCTTTGCAAAGTCTATTCCCATACCGAAAGCCCTGATGGGCAGAGGTTGGGCAGACATATATACATATAAGGCGTAACTGTACGCTTTGGTTTTGACGAATTGGAATCTCGCAAATTCAACGACAAGTCAAAGACAAAGCAACGGGAACGCCTCATGAGGTGTATCATATATAGCTATCGTTGGCTTCAATCGGCTTTTCGATTGTTGTCGGTGAGGTGTACTATATACTTACATCGGCGTGGGGCTTTCGGCGTTGCTCGTTTCGACTTGTCGGGCAATGCGAGAGCCTCAATTCGTGGAACGAGTGACAGGACTGGCTCCACGCTTTTTTGTATATATACATTTAGAAAAAAAATGTTAACAATTCTTTTATCGGGAGTCATAAAGGATAAAAAAATCTATCTATTATGAAGAAAGTCATTTTGCTTCTTTTTCTTATTCTGGGCATACTTCCAATAAGAGCTCAGAAGGTAAATTTCTATTTTGCGGGTTATTGCTTGGCGGAAGAAGCCAGCCCTCTAATTGAAACTACAACTCATTTTGAGTCTTACAAAACAGTGTCTTTTGATTTAGCCAAAGGCACAGTTGATTATCCGACAGATGAGAACACAAGATGTGTTTCTCATATACAAAAAGATGGGACAGCAGTCCTTTTAGACGAAGATGGGGATCCTTCGTATATGTTGATTTCACTTGAGGATGATAAAGTCATTTCATTTAATGCCTACATGGGCACTTTCAGTGAATATAATAAAATGTTTTTACTTGGCTATGATGATATTGTTGAAGGTTATAAATTTGAAAACAACTTCAAGAAATTAATAAAATTGATGGAGCAACACGGCTACAAGATTCATTATTCCAAAGAGCCAGAGTAAACACATCGGCTTTATAAAAGGATTTTAAATTTACCAACATGAAAAAATTATTATTGATTATTACATTCTTAGTAATGACAATCGTTGCTAAGGCACAGGTTATGTATTTTATACCTTCAGGTCATAGTCCTGAGGAAAATAACATTTCTGTTGATATTGTTGTAAAAGACAATAGCGGACAATTGTGGAAGACCATGGTCTATATTGTTACTTTAAAGAAGAATTTGCTTGCAAATCGAAATTACTATGTTGACGCTTTCAATACAGGCACTCATACAATACCAGCAACTTATCTTCCTTTTATTGGTACACAAAGCTCACCTGCCAGATACGATGAAAATACTATAGTGTCTAAGCATGATACTAATTTAATATTTCAGAGATTGATTATTTTGCAACGCACACAAAAGAGTATTGTCTGCAAAACATCTACAGTTAATGATTGGGATATTTCATTTAAATATGCTTTTAGCCTTGATTTAAAAACAATGGTTCATAATCCTGATAATGTAAACCCATTGTATTATACATCTGTTCCTGTAGATAAATTTATTGTGCGCCGTAGTATTGATGATCTGTTTTAGCATGAGCTATGAAAATAAGAAAATCTGTCATATTACTGATTGCATTTACTATTATTCCAATATTAGTAAATGCACAAACACAGTATTACAAACTTCAAAGTTATGGAAAGACCGGAATAGAAAATCGCAAGGTTTCTGGTGGTCAGTTTATAACATTTCAAGCTGCAATATGTATGGAAACAGACATAGATGGTGTATCCATAGGAAGTGGGATTCTAAAGCGTAATCTAAATAATCCCAATCTCTATAAAGGGTCAGCCTCTTGGGGAAATGGAACAACGTTTCTTTTTTCTTCAGACAAGACAACGTTAAAAGTAACATCTCCTAATGGAACTATTTACCGTTACATAAAGTCTACACCACCAAGTGGAGTTACAACTTGCTCCTTAATTAAAGGACATACAAACTCAAACAGTAGCTGTGGAATATACATACCAATGATAACGACCCCAAGTACACATTCTTGTGGTGTTTGCCATGGCACAGGACAATGTTCGACGTGCAACGGCTGTGGATATAATAGACAAACAAAATATACTTGTGGAGCATGTAGCGGATCTGGAAGATGTGCAACATGTGGAGGTGACGGCATATTTGGAAACTAAAAGAGTGAAATGAAGCTATATGAAGACTGCGCCAATGCCTATCGCTATATGGTCATTAGTTATTGCAGTGTTATTAGCATTTATCGCTGTCCAGTAAAACTTTTTCTAAAAAAATAATTTAGGGCTGATATTTCTCACGAAGTATCAGCCCTTTTGGTTATCTTTGTTTTTGCCAAATAAAAATGCTGTCCGGCAAAAAAATAGAGGAAGTTGTAAGATTCTTTTATCAAGCAAATTGCATAGAATTTAAAGTTCGCAGGCATACTCGAAAAATACATTACCGATTTAATGCGTACGAGGTGTGCCGAAAGTACACCTCTATGCGGAACCCGTAGCTAAAAGTTTTAGCGGACAGCAATGTTTTGAAAACGGATATTAAAATGCTATTTACCGCAAAAGAACAAAGTAAATTGCCGCAAAAACACAAAGTAAAGTACCACAAAAATGCAAAACAAACTACCCCAAAAACACAAAACGAAAATCCGCTGACCCCACAATACTGGGTCGAGCATATCATATAAAGAAAGAGTCCCGTAAATCTTTCGATTTACGGTAAGCGTCTCCGCGATGTAGCATTGGTAGTAGTCAGAGCCTTCATCCAAAGCAATATATATCTTACCTTGAAATTGGAAGCCATTCACCTGCATAACAAGTACCGCCATAGTGAAGTTTTATTAGT
>ERZ857629.1022-NODE-1022-length-33878-cov-11.266446_pt1 | contig 33878 bp, 31 predicted proteins | sample MGYA00519700_ERZ857629 | MGnify/ENA primary metagenome ERZ857629 (study PRJEB31778, sample SAMEA3449351) | human gut metagenome | biome: human gut; feature: human-associated habitat; material: faeces | place: United Kingdom | collected 2010/2012 ... | reverse complement strand
CAGCAGCGGGCAGAGGGCGTCCAGCCCCGTGAGGAATGCCGCGCCCAGCAGAATGCCCGCCGACGCGGGCAGCGCGGGCGGAAAACGTCCCTCCGCCGCCGTCTGCTCAATGGCCGGCAGCAGGAGGCTCCAGATGCTGGCCGCCGTCATCACCCCTGCGGCGAAGCCCATCATCACGCGCTGCGTCTGCGCGCGTGTCCCGCGCCCTACCAGAAACACCGTCGCGGCGCCAATCGCGGTCATCAGGAAAGTAAAGAGCGTGCCGAGCGCTGCATACGTGAGAGATCTGAGCATAAGTTTTCATCGCCTTTACGGTTTCTCAGGCGGAAGAACGCCTGTATGCCAGTATAGGCGGCGGGAGCGCCAAACGTGAACGGGGCGCGCGGAGATATCTCTCCGCGCGCCCCTGCGCAGCCTTCTTTACTTCATCAGCTCAGCGACCATGTCGGTGTATTCGCCCGGATCGTCGAGCGGCAGGCCCGCGATCAGCAGCGCCTGATCGTAGAGGATCTTCGCGTACAGCTCAGCCCTGGCGCGGTCGGTCAGCAGCGCGGTCTCCATCGCCATAACGGCGGGATGCTTCACGTTCAGCTCGAGGATGCGGTCGGCCTTGATCGGCTCGGGCATCTGGAAGTTCTTAAAATACTTCTCCATCTCGAAGCTGAAGCCCTCGCCTGCCGTCAGGCAGACCGGATGCGTCTTGAGACGGTGAGAGGCCCTCGCCTCCTTGATCCTGTCGCCAAGCGTCTCCTTGACGAACTTCATCAGATTCTCCTTCTCGTCGAGCAGCTTTTCCTCCTCGCCGCCAAGCTCCAGCTCGCCGTCCACGATGGAGCGGAAGGGCTTTTCCGCGTATGCCGCCAGCGCCTGGAGCACGAACTCGTCGGCCTCGCCGGTGAGGTAGAGCACCTCATAGTCCTTGTCCTTCAAAAGCTCGGTCTGCGGCAGGCGGTCGATGGCGGCGACGCTCTCGCCGGCAGCGTAGTAGATGCACTTCTGCTCCTCCTTCATGCGCGAGACATACTCGCTCAGCGTGGTGAGCTTCTTCTGCGTGGAGGAGTAGAACATCAAAAGCTCCTTGAGCGCGTCCTTCCGGCTCTCGCCGCCCTCGCTGACGATGCCGTAGCCGATCTGCCGGCCATAGTTCGCGTAGAACTTCTCATAGCCCTCGCGGTCGTCCCTGAGGAACTTTTCAAGGTCGGCGCGGATCTTCTTTTCCAGATTCTGCGCGATGACCCTGAGCTGGCGGTCGTGCTGCAAAAGCTCGCGGGAGATATTGAGGCTCAGATCCGGCGAATCGACCACGCCGCGCACAAAGCGCAGGTAATCGGGCAGGAGCGCATCGCACTTGTCCATGATCATCACGCCCGCGGAGTAGAGCTGGAGCCCCTTCTGATAGTCCTCGGTGTTGAAGTTGAGCGGGCGCTTCGACGGCACGAACAGCAGCGCCTTATAGGTGACGCTGCCCTCGGCCGAGACGGTGATGACGCGCTGAGGCTTGTCGAACTCGCGCGTGATCTCGGAATAGAACTTGGCATACTCCTCGTCCGTGACCTCGCTGCGCTTGCGCTGCCAGAGCGGGACCATGGAGTTGACCGTGGTCAGCTCGTCGACCATCTCATACTCGGGCTTTTCGGGATCGCTCCCCTCCTTGACCTTCTGCACGGGGGTCATCATGCGGATGGGGTAGCGGATGTAGTCGGAATACTTCTTGACGAGGGAATAGAGCTGATAGCCGTCGAGGTAGTCGCTGTACTTCTCGTCCTCGGTATCCTCCTTGATGTGCAGGATCACGTCCGTACCGGCGCTCTCCTTTTCGCATTCAGTGACGGTGTAGCCGTCCGCGCCGGAGGACTGCCAGCGGTACGCCTGATCGGAGCCGTATTTCTTCGTGATAACGGTGATCTCGTCGGCGACCATAAACGCCGAGTAGAAGCCCACGCCGAACTGGCCGATGATGTCGATGTCGGCGTCCTTCCTGTCCGCGCCCTCCGTCTCCTGACGGAACTTGTAGGAGCCGGACGAGGCGATAACGCCGAGGTTGTTTTCAAGCTCGTCCTTGTCCATGCCGATGCCGTTGTCGGAGACGGTCAGCGTGCGCGCGTCCTTGTCGACGGCAAGCTCGATCCTGAAATCGCTCCGGTTCAGCCCGACCTTATCGTCCGTCAGGGCGACGTAGCAGAGCTTGTCGATGGCGTCGCTCGCGTTGGAGATCAGCTCGCGCAGGAATATCTCCTTGTGGGTATAGATCGAATTGATCATCAGGTCCAGCAGGCGCTTGGACTCCGCCTTGAATGATTTCTTTGCCATAAAAGCATCTCCTCTGATTCTATTTGAATCAGAGTATAGCAGAAAACCGCGTCGATTTGTGACCTATCCGTAAACATTTAGCACTTATTATGGCAGAGTGCTAAAATACGTGGTTTTCTTTTCCGTTTCGTCCAGTTTCCGGCTGCGTTTTTCGTCAAATTGTTCAAATGCGCAAAGCCACGGGGCTTTGCCCTCTTTTTCTTTGGTAAATATGCAGGATTGACTTTTATATATTCATGCGCTAAAATGGGCCCATCAAACATGAGAGAAACATGAAAGGACGTAATGCAATGTTCCGTTTTGCTTATGCAAATCAGAATACCGCGATGAACGCTTCTGCCGCGCAGGCTGAAGCTGCGTCCTGCTGCGCCTCTCAGTCCTCCTCCCGCTCTGTTAAGATGGACGCCATGATCATGGCGTCCATTCTTATTTTTGCGCTGGGCTTGAGCCGTATGATCCTTCCGGCTCTGGTACTTTCCATTTCCATTCTGCCGGTCATTACATTTTTGCACGCGGAACAGAAGCGCTGAAAAGCTGAGGGGGCTTTGATCCCGATACAGCAAAGCGGTTCCGCCGTGCGGCGGGACCGCTTTTTTGTATATTATTTTTTCGTCATCAATTTTTCAAAGGAGATCAAAAAGATGAAAAAGAAGTTTATGTGCATGTTCATGGCCACCGTCATGGTCTTCACCATGGCCGCCTGCGGCAGCAAGAGCGATGACACCGGCACGAGCGACAGCACCAACACCGGCGATCAGCCCTCGGCCGAGCCCCAGACCTTTACGATCGGCTCCTGCGGCCCGCTGACCGGCGACGCTGCGATCTACGGTCAGGCCGTTGTCAACGGCGCGCGCCTTGCCGTTGAGGAGATCAACGCAAGCAGCTCCACCATCAAGTTCAACTTTCTGCAGCAGGACGACGAGGCCGACGGCGAAAAGGCCGTCAACGCCTACAACACCATGATGGACGACGGCATGCAGGTCCTCGTCGGCCCGACGACCACCGGCGCCTCCCTCTCCGTTTCCGACGTGACCAACACTGACCGCGTGTTCATGCTGACCCCGTCCGCCTCCTCTCCCGACGTGACCTCCGGCAAGGACAATGTCTTCCAGGTCTGCTTCACCGACCCCAACCAGGGCACCGGCTCCGCTGACTACATCGCCGAGAATATGCCCGGTGCGAAGGTCGCCGTCATCTACCGCAACGACGACGCTTACTCCCAGGGCATCCGCAACACCTTCGTAGCCGAGGCTGAGGCCAAGGGCGCGTTCAAGATCGTCTATCAGGGCACCTTCACCGCCGACACCGCCTCCGACTTCTCCGTCCAGCTCGCCTCCGCGCAGAGCGCCGGCGCCGACCTCATGTTCCTCCCCATCTACTATCAGCCCGCTTCCGTCATTCTCAGCCAGGCCAAGGCCATGAACTACGCTCCCACCTTCTTCGGTGTGGACGGCATGGACGGCATCCTGACGATGCCCGGCTTTGATCCCGCGCTCGCCGAGGGCGTCATGCTCCTGACTCCGTTCTCCATCAACTCCGAGGACGCCGCGACCCAGAACTTCGTCAAGACCTACACCGAAAAGTACAGCGTGGAGCCCAACCAGTTCGCCGCTGACGCCTACGACGGCGTGTACATCATCAAGGCCGCTCTTGAGGCTGCCGGCTGCACCGGCGACATGAGCGCCGCCGATATCTGCGAGGCTCTCATCCAGGTCATGCCCACCCTCAGCGTCGACGGTCTTACCGGTAAGGCCATGACGTGGAACGCGGACGGTGAGGTCGCCAAGGCGCCTCTCGCCGCCGTCATCGAAAACGGCCAGTACGTCATGAAGTAAGCGTACCCCGCTCTTTACAAGTTCTCTCTTCTCATTCTCTCTCATACAGGCAAAGGCTGTCGGGAGCGTCCGCTCCCGACGGCTTGCGCCCATTCTATGGCGGAACCGAGGGCAGGTGCGCTTTCCCGCTGCCCTTGCTTCTGCCACAGAAAAAACGTCCGAAAAAGAGGTGCTACCTATATGGAATTCCTGTCCTACCTCATCAGCGGCATCAGTCTCGGCAGCGTGTACGCCATCATCGCGCTGGGCTACACGATGGTCTACGGCATTGCCAAGATGCTGAACTTTGCCCACGGCGACATCATCATGGTCGGCGGCTACATCTCGTTCTGCGCGATGTTCTACCTCGGCCTTCCCAACATCGTAGCCGTGCTGCTGGCCGTCATTGTCTGCACGGTGCTCGGCATCGTGATCGAGCGGCTCGCATACAAGCCCCTGCGCTCGGCGCCGAGCCTCGCGGTGCTCATCACCGCCATCGGCGTGAGCTATTTTCTCCAGAACTCGGCGCTGCTCATCTGGAAGGCCGCCGCGCGCGTCTATCCCCCCGTGGTCGAGGGCTCCGCGCAGCTTTTCGGCGGCAGACTGACCGTCTCCTACGTTTCGCTGCTGACGATCTTCGCCTGCGTCGTCATCATGATCGTGCTGACGCTGTTCGTCAACAAGAGCAAGATGGGCAAGGCCATGCGCGCCTGCTCGGAGGACAAGGCGGCGGCGCAGCTGATGGGCATCAACGTCAACGCCACCATTTCCGCAACGTTTGCCATCGGCTCGGCGCTCGCGGCCATCGCGGGCGTGCTGCTGTGCTCGTTCAACACCTCGCTGATGCCGACGACCGGCTCCATGCCCGGCATCAAGGCCTTCACCGCGGCGGTGTTCGGCGGCATCGGCTCCATCCCCGGCGCGTTTCTCGGCGGACTGCTGCTCGGCATCATCGAGGCCATAGCCAAGGCGTACATTTCCACGAACCTCGCCAACGCCATCGTGTTCGCGGTGCTGATCGTGGTGCTGCTCGTCAAGCCCGCGGGACTGCTCGGCAAGTATGTGCCGGAGAAAGTGTGAGGTGAGGATCGTGACAAAGCTTCAAAAGAAACTCCGCTCCCTCAAGAAAACGACCAAGGTCGACTTTGCGACCTATCTCGGCGTGATCCTTGTGTTCGCCATTACGCTGATCCTGCAGAGCAACGGGCTTTTGAACCGCAAGGCGACGGGTCTGCTCATCCCCATCTGCTGCTATATGTCCATGGCCGTCTCGCTGAACCTGACGGTCGGCATCCTCGGCGAGCTGAGCCTCGGCCACGCGGGCTTTATGAGCGTCGGCGCGTTCTCCGGCATCATTGCCGCGCAGAGCCTGCAGGGCGCCATCCCCAGCGACGGCGCGCGCCTTGCCGTCGCCATGCTGCTCGGCGCGCTGTTCGCGGCCATCGCGGGCGTGCTTGTCGGCACGCCGGTGCTCCGCTTACAGGGCGACTATCTTGCCATCGTCACGCTGGCCTTCGGCGAGATCATCAAGGATCTCATCAACTGCCTGATCGTGGGCTATGATTCCACGGGGCTGCACATCATCTTCAACCCCACGGGCGACAAGACCGTGGACGATCTGGGCCTTGACAGCGCGGGCTACGCCATCATCAAGGGCGCGCAGGGCGCGACCGGCACAAAGACCATCGCCACATTCGCTGCGGGCTTTGTGCTCGTGATGGTAACGCTCGTGATCGTGCTGAATCTGACGCGCTCGCGCGCGGGCCGCGCGATCATGGCCATCCGCGACAACCCCATCGCCGCGCAGTCCGTCGGACTGAACCTGACAAAGTACAAGCTGATGGCCTTCGTCACCTCCGCCGCCCTCGCGGGCGCGGCGGGCGCGCTGTACGGATTGAACTACTCCTCGCTGCAGGCCGTCAAGTTCAACTTCAACACCTCCATCCTCGTGCTGGTGTTCGTGGTGCTCGGCGGGCTGGGCAACATCTGGGGCAGCCTGATCTCCGCCGCCGCGCTCACGATCCTGCCCGAAGCGCTGCGCCAGTTCGCGGATCTCCGTATGCTCGTGTACGCGGTCGTGCTGATCTTTGTGATGCTTGCGACCAATAACCCGCAGTGCAAGGCGTTCTTTGCAAGACTCATCCCCGTGCGCCGCAAGAGCGCGGAAAAGGAGGATCAACAATGACGCAGAAAACAAAGCTCGTTCCCGTCACGCGCGAGCCGGCGCTGCTGACCGAGCGCGATGCGGATAAATCGCCGGTGCTCGAGTGCATTGACCTCGGCATCACCTTCGGCGGCCTCAAGGCCGTGGACAGCTTCAACGTGACCATCGGCCGCACGGAGATCGCGGGCCTGATCGGCCCCAACGGCGCGGGCAAGACGACGATCTTCAACCTGCTGACAAAGGTATACCAGCCCACGCACGGCACCATCCTCTTAAACGGCAAGGACATTCACGGCCTGACCACCGCGCAGATCAACCGCGCGGGCATCGCGCGCACGTTCCAGAACATCCGCCTGTTCCAGAACCTCTCGGTGGAGGAGAACATCACCACCGCCATGGACAGCCAGATGCACTACAACATGGCCGAGGGCATCTTCCGCCTTCCGCGCTTCTGGAAGGAGGAGCGCGTCATGCATGAGCGCGCGATGGAGCTTTTGTCCATCTTCCACATGGAGGGCTTTGCCGACGCCAAGGCCGGCTCTCTCCCCTATGGCGCGCAGCGCCGTCTGGAGATCCTGCGCGCGCTGGCGACGAACCCGTGTCTGCTGCTGCTCGACGAGCCGGCAGCGGGCATGAACCCCAGCGAAACGGCGGAGCTGATGGAAAATATCCGCTCCATCCGCGACACCTTCAAGATCGCGGTGCTGCTCATCGAGCACGACATGAACCTCGTGATGAACATCTGCGAGGGCATCGCGGTGCTGAATTTCGGGCGCATCATCGCCAAGGGCTCGCCCGACGATATCCAGTCCAACCCCGAGGTCATTGAAGCGTACCTCGGCAAGAAGAAGGAGGCGTGAGCATGAGCCAGATCCTGAAAGTCAACGATCTGCATGTCTATTACGGCAGCATCCACGCCGTCAAGGGCGTGTCCTTCGAGGTGAACGAGGGCGAGATCGTCACGCTGATCGGCGCGAACGGCGCGGGCAAATCCACGGTGCTCAACACCGTCTCCGGCCTGCTGCACCCGCAGACGGGCAGCGTGGAATTTGAAGGCAAAGACTTAAAGGGCGTTGCCCCGCACAAGATCGTGGAGCACGGTCTTGCGCAGGTGCCCGAGGGACGGCACGTCTTTTTGCAGATGACCGTGGAGGAGAACCTGGAGATGGGCGCGTACACGCAGCCGAATTCCTCCGTCGCCCCCGGCATCGCGGACGTGTACGAGCGCTTTCCGCGCCTTGCCGAGCGCCGCAGACAGATCGCCGGCACGCTCTCCGGCGGCGAGCAGCAGATGCTCGCCATGGGCCGCGCGCTGATGAGCAAGCCGAAGCTGCTGATGCTCGACGAGCCGTCGATGGGCCTTGCGCCGATCCTTGTCGAGCAGATCTTCGATATCATCCGCGAGCTGCACGCCGCGGGCACGACGATCCTGCTCGTTGAGCAGAACGCGCAGGCGGCGCTTTCCGTCGCCGACCGCGCCTACGTGCTTGAGACCGGCCGCATCACGCTCTCCGGCACAGGCGCGGAGCTGATGGCGAGCGACGCAGTGCGCAAGGCGTATCTCGGCGGCTGAGCCGCATCAAAAAGCCTCCGCGTCTCCGGACGCGCAGGCCGCATCGGTCGTTCAGGGCTGTCCCCGTAGGGGGCAGCCCTTTCTCTTTGCGCAATTTTTACATTTTGTCAAGAAGTTCTCAGATTTTTAATAATTTCCGCTTTCGGGTATGCTATACTATGCGGACGACCTCGCGGAGACCGCGCGCAAGCGGACGGCGGGGCCGACCGTTATGGAGGTCTGTATGAGTGGCTTTTGGCGCTGCTGCATCTACTACGCCGCGCTGGGCGTCGTGTCGTTTTTCTTTGGCCGCGCGCTGCCGAAGGGCTGGTTCCACGGCGACCGCTTTCCCTTCCGGTGCGCGCCGTGGGAGGCGGCGCTTTACCGCGCGCTGCGCGTACACGACTGGCAGGACAAGGCGCCGGATATGAGCAGGATCGTCCCGAAGCTCATCCCCGCCAAAAAGCTGGACGCGGATTTCCGCGCACAGCTGCCACGCATGATCGAGGAGACCTGCGTGGCGGAGCTGACGCACGTGCTGCTGAGCGTCTGCGGCCTCTACACGCTGCGGCTGTGGCCCGGCGCGGGCGGCGCCGCGCTGACGCTCGTCTATATCCTGCTCGGCAACGTACCGTTCATCATGATCCAGCGCTACAACCGCCCCCGCCTGCAGCGGCTGCTCGCCGCACAGCGGCGGCGGAGCAAAAATAAGGAACAACAGTAAAGGATCGGATTTTTTATGAAAGTTTTGATCTTGAGCTGCAACACCGGCGAGGGGCACAACTCCTGCGCCGCGGCGCTTGCAGAAGAATGCGCGCTCAAGCACATCCCCTGCGACACCGAGGACGCGCTGCGCTTCATCTCCCCCGAGGTCTCGCGCTTCATCTCCAACTGGCACGTGCGCATTTACCGCCACGCGCCGGGTCTGTTCCGCGTGGGCTACCGCGCCGCGGAGGAGCACCCCGCGCAGTTTCACGAGGGCTCGACGCTCTACCGCTATCTTTCTCAGGGCGCGGAGACGCTCAGCGGCTTCATCACCGGCGGCGGATACGACACTGTGATCTGCACGCACGTTTTCGCCGCGCTGATGGTCAGCGAGATCGTGAAGACGCATCTGCCGCATCTGAAGACCTGCTTCATCGCAACGGACTACACCTGCTCGCCCAGCGTGAAGGACAGCGCGCTCGACCGCTACTTCATCCCCGCCTCGTCGCTCGGCGGTGACTTTCTCGGCGGCGGCGTGACGGGTGAGCGGATGCGCGCCTGCGGCATCCCCGTGCGGCAGATGTTCCGCCCCAGCGGGCGCAAGGCCGAGGCCAAGCGCGCCTTCGGCGTGCCGCCGGAGCACCGCCATCTTGTGATGATGTGCGGCAGCATGGGCTGTGGGCCGATCATGAGCATCGCGCGGCGCATCGGGCGTGGACTGCCGGACGATCAGGATCTGACGATCGTGTGCGGCACGAACGAGCGGCTCTACCGCCGTTTGCGCTTTTACTTTGACGGCGTGCAGAACGTCCACGTGCGCGCTTACGTCAAGGACATGGCGCTTCTGATGGACTCTGCTGACCTTTACCTCACCAAGCCCGGCGGCATCAGCGTCACCGAGGCGGCCTCGATGCGCCTGCCGATGGTCTTTATCGACGCGGTCGCGGGCTGCGAGGAATACAACAAGGACTTTTTCCTCCGCACGGGCGGCGCCGTGACCGGCAAGACCCCCGCGGAGATCGCGCGCGTCAGTCTCAGGCTGCTGAGCGACGAGACCACGCTCGAAAAGATGGGCGACGCGCTTGACACCGCCGTCCCGCACGATGCGGCGGCCAACATTCTTTCTGAAATGAGCAATACGGAGGTTGCGCAATGATCACCCCCAGCATAGACTACCGGCAGTTCCGCCTCAGCAAGCTGAACACGCCGGAATTTTCCCATGTGAAGCTGCTGCTGTTCTGGCCCCTGTTTGGCCTCGGCTTTCTGTTTGTGGAGCGCTATTACCCCGTGGCGCATTACTACGCCATGCACTGCGCGCTCGACGATCTCATCCCCTTCAACGAATGGTTTTTGATCCCGTACCTGTTCTGGTTCGTGTATCTCATCGGCGCGCTGGCATATACATTCTTTTTTGATGTGCCGAGCTTCCGCAAAATGATGCAGTTCGTCATTTTTACCTATTCGGTGACGCTCGCCATCTATTTCCTCTTCCCCACCTGCCAGCTGCTGCGCCCCGCCGTCTTCCCGCGCGACAACGCGCTCACGCGCTTCATCGCTCACTTCTATGTTTTCGACACCAACACCAACGTCTGCCCGTCGCTGCACGTGATCGGCTCGCTCGCCTCGCTCCTCGGATTGTGGTACACGCCGCGCTTTTCCTCGCGCACATGGCATATCGCCTCCGGTATCGCGGCGTTTCTCGTGAGCGTCTCGACGGTGTTCATGAAGCAGCATTCCATCCTCGACGTTTTTGCCGCACTGCCGATCTGCCTCTTTGCCTATTGGCTGTGCTATGTCAGGCCGAAGCGCCAGGCCGTCTCCGCCGCGCCGCCGCGCCGCTCGGTCGAATGACGAATATTTGACAGCATAAAAAGCCACCCGTCTTTGACGGGTGGCTTTTTATCTGCGTCTTTTCGTGAGATCCCTCATCTCTAAGCGAATAATTTTGTGAATATCTTGTATATTCCCGCCGGTTTTTCGGCGTGGCGGCGGCTTTCTGTGCAACTCGCACAGAAGCTGGGCGAAATTCCTTCGCATTTTTGAATTTCTACCCATTGACAACGCATAAATAAACATTTATACTTGCGCTATCGTTTCTGAAACGCATGAAAATTCGTTCCAAAACAAAATAATATACAAGATGGATAAAGGAGCTACCAAGATGAAAAAGTTTACCGCACTGATGCTGGCTCTCATGATGAGCCTTTCCTTGATGGCCTGCGGCCAGAAGGCCGACACGCAGAGTGACAATGCACTGGTGCTCGGCACCTCCGCCGACTACGCGCCGTTTGAATTCATGTACGCCGACGAGAACGGCGATATGCAGTACGCCGGCATCGACGTCTCCGCCGCGCAGTACATCGCCGACGAGATGGGCAAGGAGCTCAAGGTCGAGAACATGGCCTTTGAGTACCTGCTGACCGCGCTGGCCAAGGGCGACTACGACATGGTCATGGCCGCGATGGAGGCTACGCCCGAGCGTCTCGAGTCCGCCGACTTCTCCGATCCCTACTACACCGACATCCCCCCGATGATTCTCGTCAAGGCTGACGCCGCCGACCAGTACCAGACCCTTGCCGACTTTGCCGGCAAGAGCGTGGGCGCACAGGCCGCCACCACCAAGGAGGACATCGTCAAGGACGACATGGAGGGCGCGAGCCTTGTCTCCCTGTCCCTTGTGACCGACCTCGTCAATGAGCTGGTCTACGGCAAGGTGGACGCCATCGTGCTCGACGGTGCCGTCGCACAGGAGTATGCCGATTCCAACAGCGATCTCGTGATCGCCGCCGCCTCCAGCGAGCTCGGCACGGCTGAGCCCTACTGCGTGGCCGTCGCCAAGGGCGACCCCAAGGGTCTGCTCCCCGGCATCAACGCCGCCATCGCCAAGATGCAGGAGGAAAACAAGATCGACGAGTTCATCGCCGCTGCCGACGATCTGAGCGGTGTGGCCGTTGAGGTCACGGCCGACGCCCCCGCGGCATAAGTCCTCCCTTTATTTGCTCTCTTCTCACTATCTCTCATAGCCAAAGAGCAAAGCCCCCAGCGGCTTTGCTCTTTGGCGCATCCTCCCAACCATTCTGAAAGGAGCTTATTCCCATGGACCTTGCCTCGTGGTGGAGCAGTCTCTTCGTCGGCATGTCGCCGGCGTCGTTCTTCAATTTTTCCTTTCTGCCGAAATACGGCGGCTACTTTTTGCAGGCGCTGGGCTACACGCTGCTGCTGGCGGTCGTCTCCGTGACGCTCGCCGTCATTCCTGCGCTGTGCCTCGCTTTCATGCGTCTGAGCAAAAGCAAGCTCGTCAGCGCGCTCTCCGGCGCGTACATCGCCGCCTTCCGCTCAACGCCGCTGCTCGTGCAGCTGTCGATCATCTACTTCGGCCTTTTCGGCGCGATCTCCATTCCCCGCATCGTGCTCTTCGGCTTCATCGATCTCAGCCGCTTCATCCCCGGCGTCGTGGCGCTGGCGCTCAACAGCTCGGCCTATGTCGCCGAGATCTTCCGCGCGGGCATTCTCGCCGTGGACATCGGGCAGACCGAGGCCGCGCGCTCGCTGGGGCTTTCGTCCATGCAGACGATGAAGCTCGTCGTGCTGCCGCAGGCGGTGAAAAACGTGCTGCCCGCGCTCGGCAACGAGGTCGTTGCGATGATCAAGGAATCGTCGATCTGCTCCACGCTCGGCATGGTCGAGCTGATGTTCGCCGCGAAGACCGTGGCGACCTCCACTTACATCTCCCTTGCGCCTTACGTGCTGGCGGCGCTGATGTACTTCTGCATCGTCTATCCCGCCGGCAAGGCGATCGAACTGCTGGAAAGGAGGATGCGCCGTGGCGACAAGCACTAAAACGCTCATCCGCGTATCGGACGTCTGCAAGGATTACAACAACGGCGCGGTACACGCGCTGCACCACTGCGACCTGCGCGTTATGCAGGGCGAGGTCGTAGCCATCATCGGCCCCTCCGGCAGCGGCAAATCGACGCTGCTGCGCTGCCTGAACCTGCTGGAAGCGCCGACCTCCGGCACCATCACCTTCAAGGACGTGGCGCTGAACGACAAGCACGTGGACATCGACCTGCACCGCCGCGAGATGGGCATGGTCTTCCAGCACTTCAACCTCTTTCCGCACATGACGGTCAAGCAGAATATCACGCTCGCGCCCGTGACGCTGAAGCTCAAAACGCAGGAGGAGGCCGACCTTCAGGCCATGTCGCTGCTTGAGCGCATCGGCCTTGCCGATAAGGCCGACACCTATCCCGCGATGCTCTCCGGCGGGCAGAAGCAGCGCATCGCCATCGTGCGCGCGCTGGCGATGTCCCCGGAGGTCATGCTCTTTGACGAGCCGACGAGCGCGCTCGACCCCGAGATGGTCGGCGAGGTGCTCGATCTGATGCGCGACCTTGCCGCGAGCGGCATCACGATGGTCGTGGTGACGCACGAGATGGGCTTTGCCCGCGAGGTCGCCGACCGCGTGGTGTTTATGTCCGAGGGCAGGATCATCGAGGAGGGCTTGCCCGCCGACATCTTCGACCATCCGCAGAGCGAAAGGCTGCGATCGTTCCTTGCCAAAGTCCTGTAAAAGCACGCAAAAAAGGCGTCCGGCCAATGGCCGGACGCCTTTTTTATTGGTTTTTATGCCGCTTTTTTACATCTTCTCCGGCGCGGTGCAGCCGATGACCTTCAGGCCGTTCGAGAGCACCTGGCGCGTCGCCTCGGCGAGCTTGAGGCGCGCGGCGATGACGGCCTCGTCCTCGCCCTTGATGCGGCAGGCGTTGTAGAACTTGTGGAACGCCGCGGCAAGGCGCATGAGGTAGCGGTTGATATAGCTGGGATCGTAATCGCGCGCGGCCATGCGGATCTCCTCGGCGAAGGAGGAAAGCTCCTTGATGAGCGCACGCTCGGTGTCGCTCGAGAGGATGGAAAGGTCGGCGTCCGCGCAGGCGGGGGCGCTGTGGCCCTCCTCGGAGAGCGCCTTCAGCAGACTGCAAATGCGCGCGTGGGCGTACTGAATGTAGTAGATGGGGTTCTCGCTGTCCTCGCGCACGGCGAGGCCGAGGTCAAATTCCATCTGCGTGTCGGGCTTGGCGTTGAAGAAGTAGCGGCAGGCGTCGACGGGGATCTCATCGAGCAGATCGGACAGCGAAATGGTCTTGCCCGTGCGCTTGGACATACGCACGACCTCGCCGTCGCGCACGAGCTTGACGAGCTGCATCAGCACGATGTCGAGCCGGTTGGTGCCGTCGAGTCCCAGCGCGTCGATCGCGCCCTTGAGGCGGGCGACGTGGCCGTGATGGTCCGCGCCCCAGATGTTGATGACCTTGTCGAAGTTGCGCACCTCGAACTTGTTGCGGTGATAGGCGATATCGCCGGCAAGATAGGTGTAGAAGCCGTTGGCGCGGCGCAGCACGTCGTCCTTGAGATCGAGCTTGTCGATGTCGGCGTCCTTCTTGCCCTGCTTGCGGTACTGCTCGCGCATGATTTCGGCGGTCTTGACCCAGAGCGCGCCGTCCTTTTCATACGTCCAGCCCATGTCGGTGAGCTTTTTGGCCGTGTCGGCGACGAAGCCAGACTCGTGCAGCGAGGATTCAAAGAACCACTCGTCGAACTTGATGCCGTAGCGCTCAAGGTCGCTCTTCATCTTCGGGATGTTGCGGTCAAGGCCGAAGCGGGCCATGTCGGCATGGCGCTCCTCGGTGGTCTTGTCCACGTAGCTCTCGCCGTGCTCGTCATAGAATGCCTGCGCCAGCTCGCGGATATCGTCGCCATGGTAGCCGTCCTCGGGGAATTCGACGGCGTCCTCGCCCTTGATGATCTGGAAGTAGCGCGCCTCGATGCTCTTGGCGAACTTTTCGATCTGGTTGCCGAAGTCGTTGACGTAGAACTCGCGCCACACATCCGCGCCCGACCAGTCGAGCACCTCGGCGAGCGTGTCGCCGAGCACGCCGCCGCGGGCGTTGCCCATGTGCATGGGGCCGGTGGGGTTGGCGGAGACGAACTCGACCATATACTTCTTGCCGCTCAGCCAATTGTCGCGGCCATAGTCCGCGCCCTCGCGCTCGATGGCGGCAAGCACATCGTCGTACCACTTCTCGCCGAGGCGGAAGTTGAGGAAGCCGGGGCCGGCGATCTCGACGGAGGTAAAATATGTGCCCTCCAGCTGCATGTGGCTGGTCAGGATCCCCGCGACCTCGCGGGGATTTTTGTGCATGGCCTTGGACGCGGCCAGGCAGAACGTCGTGGTGTAGTCGCCGTTGGCGGTGTCCTTGGGGATCTCGACGGCGGGGACGGTCGTAACGCCGTCCGGCAGCAGGCCCTCCTGCACGGCGGCGCGGTAGGCTGCCGTCGTCAGCTCGGCGATCTGATTCTTGGCGCTGCGGATCATGTTCATGGCTTCTTCTCCTCTATCCTTTGCAATTTGAGCGGCGCGGCGGAAACGCCCCGCCGAACGCCGGAAGATATTCTGTTAGATTGTACTATACTTTCCGGCAGAAAACAAGGGAAAGAGGAAAGAATTCCTGTCATTTTGCGGCATTTTTGCCGCGCAGGACGGCGGTGACCTCCGCGCGGCGGCGAAAAACGGAGCCCCAGCAGAAAAGCATCGTAAACGCCGCGCACACGCTGACGCAGAGCCGGTAGTCCATCCGCTCGCCCAGCGCGCCGATCAGCAGCGACAAAACCGCGCTTGCCGCCGTGACCAGCATGCTGCCGTAGGCGTTGAGTCGGGCGCGCAGGCGGTCGGGAAGATACCGCTGCACCGCCGCCTGCCGGATCGTCGCGCTGTTGATGCCAAGAAAGCCGCACGCGGCGCGGTTCATGAGCATCAGCGGATAGGGCGTCCACAAAAGCAGCACATCCATCAGCTCATAGATCTGGTAAACGCCGAAGATAAAGGGAAAGCGCTTCTTCTCCGGCAGCTCATAGCGGTAGCGCACCGCGCCGCCGAGCGAGCGCCCCGCAAACTCCGCCACGGAGAGCAGCGAATACATCGCCGCGGTAAAGCCCGGCGCCGTGCGGAAAAAGGCGACGAGCAGCGGCGAATAGCCTGCCGCCATCCCGTTTGTGACCGCCATGTAGTCATACAGCGCGCGCAGGCCCTTTTCCTCCCTGAGATATGCCGCCGCCTCGCGGATATCGCTCCACCAGACGCGCGGGGAAAAGCGTTCGCCGCCGTCGCGGCGTGTCTCCGCAACGCGGATGCGGTTTTCGATCAGCGCGGCGGCGAGGGACAGCGCAGACTGGATGAGCAGGATCCTTGCAACCCCCAGCGTGTCAAAGAGCACGGCGGCCACGGGCGTCATCACCACCTTGAGCACGGGGTAGAGCATGGAGGAAACGGTATAGCCCTTTTCCTCCATGCCCTCCGGCAGCACGAGCGGATAAAAGCTTCCGTAGGCCAGCTCGTCGAATGCGCTGAGACAGGCAAGCAGCAGCGAAAAGCCCAGATACGCCGTATAGGAAAACGCGCAGCGCAGCAGATACAGCCCCGCAAGCGCATACAGCGCGGCGTTGACCGCATCGCCGCCGACAAGAAACGGCTTGCGCGGCAGGCGATCCATCAGCGGGGCGATGAAAAGCGGCAGCACCGCGCCGGGCAGCAGCTGGATGGCCAGCACGAGCGCCGAGGCCAGCGTGCTCCCCGTCTCGTCGAACACCAGAAACGACAGCGCGAAACCGCTGACGATCCCGCCCGCCGCGCCGAGCGAAGTCGCAAGCGTGATGCGGACAAAGTCGCGCGTCCAGAGCGTCTTTTTCATTTTCCTCACCTCGCCCACCATTATGGCACGCTCCGTAAGAAAGGAAAAGGCGGTATCTGTGGGAAAGTTTTCCCGCGCAGATACCGCTTAACCGCTGTTTTTCACTTGATCTCAGGAAATTCCTCCAGCAGCAGGCACGCCTGCCTGTACTGGCGGTTCGCCTTGTACCACGCGAGCATCCACGGCAGATGAAAGCGCGCATAGCCCGCGCCGCGCTCGCGCCGCAGGCGGGAAAAGCAGCCCGTCAGCAGCGCGCCGTAGCGCTCGTCGTGCAGATGATCGGGATGCTCCAGCCGATAGCGCACGAGGGCAAGCATCTCCCGCTCCACCATATCCCCGCTGCCAAGCAGCGCCTCCGCACGGTCGAGCGCGGCAAAGGCCTCCTCCCGCCTGCCGAGCGCCTCGCAGCAGATCGCAAGCTTGTGCAGCGCTATTGCGCCCGGCTCCTCCAGCGCGGAGAAATACGCATAGGCCGCCGCAAAATCCCCGCGTTCGATCTGCGTCGCCGCCGTATTGTAGCGGATGACCGCAAGCGTCTCACGCTCGCCAAGCGCCGAGGCCAGCCGCTGCGCGACCGCGTAATGCCGCCGCATCCGCTCAAAATCGCCGAGATCCGAGTAGCAGTTGCCAAGATAGACGCGGCTGTTCATCATGATGCAGGCGAAGCCCTCCGCGGCCGCGGCGTCATAGGCGGCCCGCAGCGTTTCGATCGCGGCGGTATAGCTGCCGCGCGCATAGAGCGACGCCCCCTGCCACAGCCGCAGCACCGGCGCCGGATACAGCCGCACCGCCTCCTCGTACCGCTCCTCCAGCACGCACTGAAGCGCAAGCTGGCGCTGGTCCAGAAACGAAACAAATTCTGCGTCCAGTGAGCGCCTTTCCCCCTCGTTTTCGCAGGCAAATGCCCGCAGCAGAAGATAGTCCGCCGCGCAGGGGCTGCCGAGGAAGCGCTCCTCCTCCGCGCGCAGCGGTTCAAATGCGGCCCTGAATGCCGCGCCGCCGCCCGAAAGCAGCGCCTCCATGCATTCCTCCGTCCGCGCGTGCAGCGCGCCGTCCGGATCCTCCGTCCACGAAAGTCCCAGTCGCGCAAACAGCAGCCCTCGCACCTCATCCGACGCTTCCGCTCTGCCCTGTTCGATCTTGGACAGGTACGATGCGGTGCAGATCCCGCGGCATAGCCCCTCCTGGCTCCATCCGCGCGCGAGCCGTTCGCGGCGGATCAGCAGGCCTGCGATGCTCATGGTCATCCCCCCTCTTTGCTCCCAGTATACCATATCCCCGTCGGAAGGGAAGCCCGCTTTTTTCGTCCTGCGCCGCTTTATCCGCAGTCCAGACCGCCCGTTTTTGCGTGGTCCAGCGCCGCGCGCAAAGGCGTGGGAACGCTGGAAATCTCTTGCTTTTTTGACCAAGAATGATATAATTATAGCAGCATTTTTTGGATGCTTTATGAGAGATCATGAGACAAACATAAAGGAGGACTACCCCCATGCCCGTTAATCTGAAAGGCCGTTCTTTTCTCACGCTGAAGGATTTCACGCCCGATGAGATCCGCTATATGCTCAACCTCGCCGCCGACCTGAAGGCGAAGAAGCGCGCCGGTATCCGCGGCGATCTGCTCGCCGGCAAGAACATCGTCCTGCTGTTCGAGAAGACCTCCACCCGCACCCGCTGCGCGTTCGAAGTTGCCGCCTATGACGAGGGCGCGCACGTCACGTTCCTCGATTCCAAGTCCTCCCAGATGGGCAAGAAGGAAACGATGGCCGACACTGCGAAGGTCCTCGGCCGCTTCTTCGACGGCATCGAGTACCGCGGCTACGACCAGAAGGTCGTCGAGGGTCTCGCCGCCAACGCGGGCGTGCCCGTCTGGAACGGCCTGACGGACGTTGACCACCCCACCCAGGCGCTGGCCGACATTCTCACGCTGATGGAGAACACCAAAAAGCCCCTCAACAAGTGCAAGCTCGTCTTCTGCGGCGATACCCGCAACAACGTCGCCTACTGCCTGATGTACATCTGCGCCAAGCTCGGCATGCACTATGTCGGCTGGGGCCCGAAGGAGCTCGCTCCCGCCGCTGATGTCGTTGCCTACTGCAAGGAAGTCGCCAAGGAGACCGGCGCGATCGTCGAATACGGCGAGGACCGCGCGCTGCTCAAGGGCGCCGACGCGCTCTACACCGACATCTGGGCCTCCATGGGCGAAGAGGACAAGATCCCCGAGCGCGTGAAGCAGCTCACCCCCTACAAGGTCACCGGCGAGGTGCTGGCCGCGACCGAGAACTCCGACTGCATCTTCCTGCACTGCCTGCCCTCCTTCCACGACTTCGACACCACCATGGCCGCCTCTCAGAAGGAGCTGGGCTATGATATCCGTGAGGTCACGGACGAGGTCTTCCTCTCCCCGAACTCCAAGGTCTTCGACGAGGCGGAGAACCGCATGCACACCATCAAGGCCGTCATGGTCGCCACCATCGGCAACGTTTAAGCAAAGCGCAAAAGCAAGCGGCTTGCAGCCGCTTGCTTTTGCGCGCTTATAGGGAAAAGGGCGAAGCGGATATCCGCTTCGCCCTTTATTTACTTGCAGTATTTCTCCAGCTCGCGGCAGAGCGAGCACGCGTCGCTCTCGCTGCGCGCGATAAGCGCCACAGAGTCGTTGCCCGAGATGCAGCCGAGCATCTGCGGAAGATGCAGCGCGTCGAGCGCCGCGCCCGCCGCGTCGGCAAGTCCCGGCAGCGTTTTGAGCACGGTGACGATACCGGCGCAGTCCACGCTCACGCTGCACTCGCTGAGGATCAGCCGCAGGCGCCTGCCGTTGTCGATATGGTTCGCCTTGCCGGAGATGGCGTAGCGGCTGCGTCCGCCGCCGCACGGCTCCTTGTAGAGATAAAGCTCCTTGATGTCGCGCGAAACGGTCGTCTGCTTGCTCTCGATGCCGCACTCCGCCAGACGCGCGATCAACTCCTCCTGCGTTTCGATGTCATACTTTTCGATCAGCTCGAGGATCTTTTCCTGTCGTTTGGTCTTCACGATCCGACCCCTCCCCATGCTCGGCGCGGCCACGCATGGCGCGCCGTGTGTTCGTGCAAGGGACAAAGCGGCGGGACGGAAACGCCGTCCCGCCCGCGAGGCTTACAGATCGTCGCGGTTGACGGGGCAGGACATACAGCGCGGGCCGCCGCGGCCGCGCGACAGCTCGGCCGAAGGCATGGTCAGCACGTTCAGCCCGTGCTTTGCAAGCAGGTCGTTGGTGACATAGTTGCGGTCATAGGTGACGACGGTACCCGGGCGGATGCAGAGCGTGTTCGAGCCGTCGTTCCACTGCTCGCGCTGGGCTGCCAGCAGATCGCCGCCGCCGCAGCGGATCAGATCGACCGCGGGGAGCTTGAGCTCAAGGGCGAGGATCTTCTCCAGCTCGTCCTTGACCGCGTTGAACTTCAGCTCGCCGTGCTCGTCGAGCATCATCTCGTAGACGCCGAGCGGGCCTTCGATCTCGGGATGGATGGTGAACTTGTCGTAGTCGACCATCGTGAAAACGGTGTCGAGGTGCATGAACGCGCGGGTCTCGGGGATATCGAAGGCCAGCACCTTCTTGAAGCCGGAGTTCTGCAGCAGGTTGCGCGCAAAGTTCTCCGCGCCGGAAACGGTGGTGCGCTCGGAAAGGCCCACGGCCACGATGTCCTTGGAGAGCACGAGCACGTCGCCGCCCTCGATGGAATAGCTGTCGGACAGGTCGTACCACATCTTGTTCTCAGAGGTGGCAAAGTCGCGGTTGTAGAGGAACATATACTTGAGCAGCAGGCTCTCGCGCTTGCGCGCGGGGGTGTGCATCCGGTGGATGTTGATGCCCTCGCCGACGCAGGCGCCCGGATCGCGGGTAAAGTAGAGGTTCGGCATCGGGTCGGAAACGAACGGATAGTCGTCGTCGACCAGATCCATCAGGGACGTCGCCTCCTTCGTCGCGACCTCGCTGCGCTTGATGCCCGCGATGAGCTTCGTGACCATCTGCTTGGGCGGCATATCGAGCAGCAGGCTCGTCATGGCGGCGCGCAGGCCCTTGGCGTGGATCTTGCTGATGTTGAGGAAGTCGTTGACGAGCTGGATCTGGTGGGCGGGATCGGAGATGGCCTTGGCGACCTCGTCGACATAGTAGACAACCTCGACATCGTTGTCGCGCAGGATCTGGGCAAAGTGATCGTGCTCCTCCTGTGCGATCTTGAGGTAGGGAATATCATCAAAGAGAAGTCTGCCGAGGGTGGAGGGGGTCAGCGCCTCCAGCTCCTCGCCCGGGCGGTGCAGCAGCACCTTGTTGAGCTTACCGATCTCGGAAAAATTATGAATGCCTGGATACATGGCGGATTCCTTCCCGGAATGCCGGCGGCTCTCTCAAACCGCCCGTGCATCCCTCTATGTATTTGTTTGGCCGGCGGCCAAAGCGCCGCGCGGCCCGCGGTCGCTTTTCTGTATTTCCATGCTAAAGTATACGCCCGCGCGCGGGACTTGTAATGTATCAGCGCTGTGCGTATTTCGCGTGCCAGTTACTCCTCCAGCTCTTCTTCCAGCGCTTTGCGCAATACGTCCATGCCGCGCGCGAGCCGCTCCTCCGATTCATAGGAGTAGTTGATGCGGATATGGTCGCGTCCACCGTTTTTGAAGGGGTAGAACACATGCCCGGGGATCAGCGTAACGCCCATGTTGTAGGCGCGGCTGATAAAGCTCTTGCTGTCCACCCCGTCCGGCAGCTGGCACCAGACGTATATGCCGCCCTTCGGCCTTTGGTAGCGCACGCCGAGCGGCGCCATCTCGTCAAGCCTGCGGCACACAAGGTCGCGCTTGCGGTGATAGGCGGCGCGGAAGGCGCCCAGCGCCGTATAGTAGCTGCCGTCGTCCAGATACATGCCGAGCAGCTTCTGCGTCAGCCAGTCCGAGGCCATCAGCCGCACGGAGACAAGGTAGCTCATCGCGCGGATAAAGTCGCGGTTGCCCACGACGAACGCAAGGCTCAGCCCCGGCACGAACGTGAGCGAAAAGGAATAGATGTAGATCACGTTGCCCATCGTGTCAAACGCCTTGATCGGCGGGAGCCTTTCGCCCTCGTAGCTCAGCTCGCTCGCCGCGTCCTCCTCGATGACCGGCACGCGGTAGATGTTGGAAAGCTCCACCAGACGCTTGCGCCGTTCGAGCGAGAGGATGCTGCCCGTGGGATCGTGAAAGCTCGAGTTGACAAAGATCAGGCGCGGGCGGGTGTTGTTCAGCAGATTTTCCAGCACCTCGCAGTTCATGCCGTCCTCGTCGACAGGCACGGTCAGGATCTTTGCGCCCGCCAGCTCCATCGCGCGGGACATATCCGGATGCACCGGCTCCTCCATCACCACGCTGTCGCCCGGCTTGACAAGGAGCGTGACGATAAAGTCCAGCGCCTGATTCGTCTCGGAGAGGATCTGGATCTCGCCGGAGGAGGCGCGGATGCCCTTGGTGCCGAGGAAGGAAACCAGCTTCTGCCGCAGGGCGCGGTCGCCCTTGTAGGGGCTGAAAAAATACTGGCACGGGCCGCTGCCGGTGACGAGCGAGGCAATATCGCGCGCCACGCGCTCAGGCGAGAACACGTCGCGCGCGGCGATGCCGCTGCCGAGGGAATAGCGGCTCTCGTCGGTGAAGCGCTGGAACAGATCGTCGAAGGTCTTCTCCATGTCGAGATATTTGTCCGCGACCTCGCCGACCCAGTTCACGCGCCCGAGGACGGGCGCGCCGTCGCCGCCGGTCTCCGCGTCCGGCTCCCTTTCCGCGGTGGACGCAGCCACAACATAGCCCACGCCCTGACGCGACTCGATCCACGCGTCGCTCTTGAGCTCACTGTAGGCCTTGACGACCGTGTTGCGGTGCACGTCCAAAAGCTGCGCAAGGGCGCGCTCGCTCGGCAGCGCGCTCGCCCTCGGCAGCGCGCCGCTGATGATCTGCGATTTGATTTGATCGGCGATCTGAAGATAAACGGGCACCTTCGACGCCTTGTCGATCCTGATATTCATGGGATCGCTTCCTCTCACTGCTGCCGCGCGGCGCGGCACATCTCTCGCCTGTCATTTTACCATATATATCCGTTATTTGTACAGATATTTTTGTATGTTTGCCACAAATGGATAAATAGCCGTAGTTGTTGAAAATCCACGGTGAAAAAACCGGAGACGCATAGCGTCTCCGGTTTTTCAGCATATTTGGAGCTTATGGCTCGCTTGCCTTGCGCCGCTTAGAACAGCAGGTGCGCGATCGGGCAGACGATGAGAAGGCTGATGATGGTGCGCTCAAGGAAGATCACGAACAGCTCCCAGATGTTGAGAGGAAGCTTGGAGCCGAGGATCAGACCGCCGACCTCGGAGAGATAGAGGACCTGCGTGACGGAGACGACGGCGACAATGAACTTGGCCATCTGGCTGGTGGACTCCGCGATCAGGATGGCGGGGGTGAGCATATCGGTGAAGCCGACGATCATCGTGGAGGCGACCGCCTCAGCCTCGGGGACGCCGAGCAGCTGGAGCAGGGGACGGAAGGGCAGGCCCAGCCAGTCGAAGATCGGGGTGAAGTTCGCAAGGATCAGGGCGACCGTACCGATGGCCATAACGGAGGGCAGAACGCCGAACCACATGCTGCAGGCATTCTTGGCACCGCTCTTGAAGAACTCTCCGATGCCCTTGTGCTCGGCAACGCGCTTCATGGCGAGGTCCATGCCGTACTCAACGTTGCTCTTGTAGCCCTCAGGAAGAGTGTCGGGAGCAGCCTTGCCTTCGACTAAGTACGTGTTTGGCTTTTTGCGCAGGGGATAGAGATACGGGCAGATGATGGCGCAGATGATGCCGATGAGGCAGACGATCAGGTAGTAAATGCCGAAGTAATCGAGCATACCGACCGTATCGAGAACGACGAGGGTAAAGGTAATGGAAACGGCGGAGAACAGCGTCGCGATGATGCTGGCCTCCTTGGCGGAGTAGTAGCCGCCCTCATACTGGTTGCAGGTCAGCATAACGCCGAGCGTACCGTCGCCGATCCAGGAGGTGATGCAGTCGACTGCGGCACGGCCCGGGACCTTGAACAGGGGACGCATGACCTTGGTGAGCAGCGCGCCGACAAATTCCAGCAGGCCGAAGTCAAGCAGCAGCGGCAGCAGCAGCGCCGCGATGACGAAGATGATGACGAGCGTGGTGAGCAGGTCATAGAGGACAAAGCCGCCCTGACCGCCGCCGGTGATCATGCTGATGAAGCCCGTACCCTCAGCGTCCACGCCAAGATAGGTGAGCCACACGAAGATGACCGCAAGCACGCGGACAACGATCCAGATCGGCTTGCAGGCGAAGCACTCTCTCATAATGTCGCTGTCCATGATGAACTTGGGCTTTGCCAGGGAGATCAGCGCCATGATGGCGGAGATCGTCAGGATGATGACGCACAGAAGCGGCAGGAAGCCGCCGATGGCGCCCGCGATGATGTCGGCGATGATCTTGACCACAACGGTCCAGTCGCCCGCCGAGTTCTTGACCGGGATCATGAACAGGATAACGCCGATGACAGATGGAATGATAAACAGAGCCTTTAATTTGGCATTGCTTTTGGTTTCCATTCTCTCTCCTCCTTTTTATTGTGATTTATTGTGAGCTGTGCCCAAAAACCGGCCTCTCTCACAGCCGATTTTGAGGCAAATGCTCTTATCAAATACTTTACTTCTTTTCGCCGATAAAGCAAGTGCCAGTCAGCCCCGCAATTTGTATACCAGTAATAAATTTCTCCATTTTGCCACTTTTCTTTTTGTGCAGGCTGACTCTTCTTGAAAAATGCCGATGAAAAGTTGCACAAAAACGTGCTTCAAAAGCGGAAAGAGGAGGGCAATATTGCCCTCCTCTTTTTCCTATTGCGGCGGCAGCTCCGCGCCGTTGAAGCGCTCCAGCTCGTTCTTTCCGATGGCCATGCGCTTCCACTGCTCGGGAAGCCCCGGCGCGATGAGCGGGAACACGTTCTCCGTGTCGGACGTCGGCTGGATGTTGTAGGTGCCGTACTTGTTGACGAGATCCGCGCAGTCGTCCGGCTGGCCGAAGCGCGCCTTGAGCATCGGCGTCAGATCGCGCGGCAGTCCCATGTCCTTTCGCATAAAAGCTCACCTCCGGACTTAGTATGTCCGGAGGCGGCGGCTTTTCTTCATTTATTCGCGCAGCGCCGCGGGATATACGCCCGCGTCGTGCAGCTTTTTGAGCTCGCGCTGCACCATTTCCTTATCCTCGTGATAGGTCATGCCGAACCAGCGCGCGTTTGAATGCAGCACCGAGACGCGCAGCTCGCCGCGGTCGATCAGCTCGCCGACCATGCTCGGCAGCAGGCACTCGGCCTTGATGCTGTCCGGCGCGAGGGCGCGGAGGAACGCGTGGAAGTATTCCTCCAGCTTTTCAAAGAGCCACGGCGTAAAGCCCCAGAAGTTCATCGACACCGGCGTCTCGGGCGCGTAGACGGGGCCGTCGCCGTCGTCCTGCAGGTCGTGGATCTGCCCGTCGGCGCAGGGCTTCAGGCGGAACGTCTCTACTACGCGGTCAAGCATCCCGTGCTCGTCCACATGGCACACGCCGCGCGTGACCGTGCCGTGCTCGCTGACGGTGTTGACCAGACTGTAGCCGACCATCGTGCCCTCGCCGCTCGCGGCGAGCCTCGAAAGCTCGGCATAGATCGTTTTGAACGCGTCCGCGCCGTAATAATCGTCGGCATTGATGACGACGAACGGCTCGCACACGCACTCCTTCGCGCACAGCAGCGCGTGGACCGTGCCGAACGGCTTGACGCGCTCTTTTGGCACGGTGTAGAAGTCCGGTACGCTTGAAAAGTCCTGATACGCATAGCAGACCTCGACGGGCGCGCCGTCCGCCGTTCTGCGCTTTTCGAGCCGCTCGCCGACAAGCGTGTGCATCAGCTCGCGCATATCGGGCTTGATGATGAAGACCACCTTGGTGAAGCCCGCGCGCAGCGCGTCGTAGATCGAATATTCCATCAGGATCTCGCCGTGGGGGCCGATCCCGTCCACCTGCTTGCTGCCGCCGTAACGCGAGCCCATGCCCGCCGCCATGATGACCAGTGCCGCTTTCATAGTAGCGCTCCTCCTTGCAAAATCTCTATTCATCATAGCCCATCCCGCGCGGCTTTGCAAGGTGCATTTTGCGCGCAAAAACCGTGTTGCCCTTTTCCATCCGCAGGTGGTATACTGAAAGCGACTATTTTTCTGCGAGGTATATCATGGCTACCTTTCTTCACGCGGTCTCCTCCGTCACCCTGATCCTGCTGCTGACGGCCTCCGGCTATCTCTGCGCGGCCATGGGCTGGATGGGGCAGCCCGCCAAGGCGTTCATCAGCAAATTCCTGATGACGCTCGCCATCCCCTGCATGTGCGTCTACGGACTGACGAACAATCTGACGCACGATCTGCTCGTCGGCTCCGCGGGCTTTCTGCTCGTGCCGCTCATATGCACGAGCGCGTCGTTTCTGCTCTCGTGGGGACTGGGGCGGCTGCTGCGCCTGCCGCGCAGGCAGCTCGGCGTCTTTATGATGATGTGCTCGGTGTCCAACGCCGTTTTCATCGGCCTGCCGATGTGCACCGAGCTTTTCGGCGAGGTCTGCACGCCCTATGTGATGCTCTACTATCTTGTCAACACCAGCTTCGTCCAGCTCGTGGGTCTGTCGCTCGTGCGCTGGTCGGGCAGCCGCGGCGGCTTTGACCGCCGCGCCATCGCGCGGTTTTTCAAAACGCCGGCCGTGCTCGCGGTCTTCCTCGGCCTCGCGCTGGTGCTGCTGGACATCAAGCTGCCGCCGCTCGTGATGAGCTACTGCCGGTACATGAACAACCTCGTCACGCCGCTGGCGCTGCTGCTCACAGGCTGCATCATCCATGAGATCGGGCTGAAAAACCTGCGCGTCGACCGCGTGCAGGCCGCGACGATGAGCTTCCGCTTCCTGCTCTCGCCCGCGCTCTCGCTCGCGCTGTGCGCGCTGCTGGGCGTCGAGGGGCTTGCGCGCAGCGTGCTCGCCGTGGAGACGGCGATGCCCGTCGTGACGCAGACGGTCGTGGCGGCGGCGGAATACGGCGCGGACGAGCAGCTCGCGGCGCAGGGCGCGGCGCTCTCGACGCTCGCGTGCTTTGTCGTGATCCCCGTGCTGACGCTGCTGCTGTAAAGGCTTCCCCGCGCGGCGCGTAAAATGCGCGCGGGCATTCGCCGTCAGGTATGTTTCCCAAAACGCGCGCATATAGATGGAGCACCATGGGATAGGAGTGTGCTTCATGAAGGGAAACATGGAAGATCGCGCCTGCGCGCTGGCTACCTACATCATCGAGAACCGCGCCACCGTGCGCGCCGCGGCGAAGAAGTTCGGCGTGAGCAAGTCGACCGTACATAAGGATCTTCAGGACCGTCTGCCGCAGTTCAACCGCAGTCTCTACCTTCAGGTGAAGGAGGTGCTGGAGGAAAACAAGGCCCAGCGCCACATCCGCGGCGGCATGGCCACGCGGAAAAAATACAGAGGTTTTTGAGCATTTGAGGAAACTTTTTTCGCGTTTTTCCGTCTATATGAAATAAGGCTCCCGCCGATCGGCATACCCGCTTTGCGTATGCCGGTCGTCCTTTTGCCGCAGCGCGGGGAAATTGGCTCTTGTAGAATCGCGCCGGAGCGGCTATAATGCATTATTGTAAACCAACAGAGAAATGGATGAGAGCGATGAGTGAGAAAGAACGATACGACGCGGCGCCGAAGCGCCCCAGGAAGAAAAAGGCCAGACGGCCGCGCGCGGAAAGGGTGACGGTCACGCTGCTGTCGCTGCTGTTTCTGGTCGTGGCGGGCGTTGCGGTCGTCAAATACGTCGTGCGCGCACCCGAGCCGGTGGACGATACGCCGCCGCAGGATACGCAGACGGACGGCGCGGAGACGGACGGCGGCGACACCGAGGTCATCGCCAACGGCCGCGCGCGCAAGCAGTACTGCTATACGATCCTGCTCTCCGGCATCGACAACGGCGCCGGCGGCAGCGACACGAACATCCTCATGCGCTTCGACGCCGTGAACAAGACCATCGATCTGGTCAGTCTGCCGCGCGACTCGCTGATGAGCAGCGGCCACAAGCTCAACTACGCCTACGCCAAAGGCGGCACCGACCAGCTGCGCGCCGAGATCGCCGATCTCCTCGGCATTCCGGTGGACTTTTACGTCAGCGTCGATCTCAAGGGCTTTATCGAGCTGGTCGACCAGATCGATGGCGTCGACTTTGACGTGCCCATCAATATGGACTATGACGATCCTTATCAGGATCTGCACATCCACTTCAAAAAGGGGATGCAGCATCTGAACGGCCAGCAGGCGATGGAGGTCGTGCGCTTCCGCCACAACAACGACGGCACGGGCTACGGCACGGAGGACATCGGCCGCATCGGCACGCAGCAGGCGTTTTTGAAGGCCGTGGCGCAGAAGCTCCTCAAGATCGAAAATGTGCCCGCGATGGCCGAGGTCTTCCTCAAGTATGTCAAGACCGACCTGACGCTCGGCAACCTTGTATGGCTGGGCAACGAGGCGCTCTCAATGGGCGGCACGGACGCCATCTCCTTCCACACGCTGCCCGGCGACGGCACAGGCTGGTACAAGGGCGCGTCGGTCTACACGCTTGACCCCGAGGCGGTGCTGGCGCTTGTCAACAGCGCGCTGAATCCCTATATGGATGACATCAGCGCGGAGGATATGAACATTCTTGTCCCGTAAGGGGCGCTTTGAAAGAGCAGGAGTGAGAAAGAGACCATGGCCATGAAACTACGCGCCGCGCCGCTTTTCCTCGCGCTGGCGCTGCTGATGACGGTCAGCGCCCTCGCCCAGAGCGATCCCGCCGAAGATATCCCGCCGGAGCAGGCGGAAACGGCGGAGGAGGCGCCGCGCTTTACGCCGCTGCGCGCCTATGAGGGCGAATTTTCCGACGTGAGCGAGGACGGCTGGTATGCCCCCGCCGTCGTCTCCGCCTACGAATACGGGCTGCTGAACGGGCGCGGCGAAGGGCGCTTCGCCCCGCAGGAGAGCATCACGATCGCAGAACTTTTGACGATCGCGGCGCGTCTGCGCTGCATCTATCAGACCGGCAGCGACGCGCTGCCGGAGACGGAGAGCGAAGACGGCGCGCCGTGGTACGCGCCCTACGTCGCCTATCTCAAGAGCGAAAAGCTGCTGGACAACAGCTTTGAGGGCTTCTACCTCCTGCCCGCCTCGCGCGCGCAGATGGCGGGCATCTTCGCCTTCGCGCTGCCCGAGGAATGGTACGAGGATATCAACGCCGCGCTCGTGACCTCGGGCGTCGCCAGCGGCGAGTTCATCGCCGACGTGACGGAGAAAACGCCCTACCGCAGCGAGATCCTGCTGATGTACCGCAGAGGGCTTCTCTCCGGCATGGACGAAAAGGGCAGCTTTTATCCCGAGCGCAGCGTGAGCCGCGCGGAGATCGCGGCGCTTCTGACGCGCGTGGTCGAGCCGGAAGCGCGCCTGACGCTTGACTGGACCGTCGCGCCCTACCGCTCCGCCGCGGGCAAAACGCTCGCGGGCCTTATCAGCGCGCCGGACAGTCTCCCCGCCGCGCCGGGCGCGAAGGACACCGCCGCGATCGACACGCTCGTGCGTGATATGCTCGCGCGCGGCGAACGCACGATCACGCTGCAATATTCCAAGACCCTCACCGCCGCGAACGCGAGCGCGCTGACGCAGGCGTTCACCTCATGCGTAAAGACCTATTGCGAGCAGATGTACAACGCCGTTTCCTGCAAGGTCTATTCCAGCGGCAGAGTCGTGCTGACGTTCTCCTCCACGGCCTGTACGGACGAAACGCTCGCGTCCTACCGCGCCAAAACGCTCGCCGCCGCCATCGCCCTGCACGATTCGCTCTGGGAGAGCGGGATGCTGGACTACGGCATGAGCCAGTATGAGATCGCGCGCACCTACTTTTTGTGGCTTTGCGACAACTGCCGCTACGATCAGGACGCGGGCGACGATTCGCTCAGCCACCTCGCCTACGGCGCGCTTGTTGACGGGCTTGCCGTGTGCGACGGCTACACGGGGGCATACAACCTGCTTCTGAAGCTCGAGGGCATCAAATGCTCGGCGCTGTTCAACGACAGCCACATCTGGACGCTTGCGGCGCTCGACGGCAGGGAATACCATATCGACGTGACGTGGGGCGATCAGTACGGGCGCACAGACCTGCGCTGGTTCGGCATGAGCGCAGAGCAGTCGCGCAAGCATCATCAGTGGACGCAGCAATAAGAAAAGCTCTTTCCGCTTGACGCGGAAAGAGCTTTTTGCGCTTCAGATCGTAAAGGTCTCGCCGTCGCGCGTGATGCGCGCGACAACCTCTCTCTGTCCCGGGTGGGCGGCAAGGTAGCGGTCGATGACCTCGAATTTTTTCCACATGTGCATGGGGAACAGATGCCTCACCGCGACGCACTTCATCAGATGCTCGACGCCGAGCCCCTCGGCGGCCTCGCCGAGCCGCGGGTCGAGCGGCGCCATCGCCGCGAATATCTCCGGCGCGATGCCGTTGTCCGCCGCCTCGTCGCGCACGGCGGCGGCAAGCTTGTCGATCGCAGCGCGGTAGTGGACGGCCATGTCGGCGCAGTAGCTCTTTCCCTCGCTCTCCCAGTGCCACCAGTTGAGATCTCCCCCGTGGTAGACCATTTTCCCCTCGGCGCGCAGGAGATAGGCATTGCCGATGTCGGTGGACTTGATGGCGCGGATGCTCAGCTCCTCGCCCGCAGCCTCGGTCAGCAGGATGCTGTCGTGCCGGAGGACGGTCGTGCGGGCAAAGGCTTCGTCGGAGATGTTCAGCCATTTGCGCTTGCGCTCGGTGAGGCGAATGTCGCGCGAGATAAAAAAGCGCGTGTCGGGATGCTGGTCCAAAAGGCCGAAGATCTTCGCGTCGAAATGATCCTCATGGCTGTGGCTCACGAAGACGAGCAGCGGCTTATCCTCAGCGAGCGCGGGCAGCGCGCCGGTATAATCCGGCTCCCACGTGTAGTCGAAAAGCGTGTAAAATCTGTCCCACTCCACAAGATAGGCGCTGTGGGCGATGAAGGTAACGGTCATGCGAGGAGTCTCCTTTCGCGCGGAAGATGGAAGTATGCCTGTAGGATTATAGCAGACTCCCCCCGCCGGCGCAAGGGAAAAAGCTTTGCAATTCCGCCGCGATATGGTATGATATTTTGTAGCTTTGGGAAAGGAGCCGCGCGATGCTGAAAAAAGCCTACGTCGAGATCACGAACCGCTGCAATCTCGCCTGCTCCTTCTGCCCGAAAACGAAACGAACGCCGCGCACGATGTCGGCTTCCGAATTTGACCTTGTGCTCTCGCGGCTCGAGGGGCATGTGCGGTACGTCTACCTCCACGTGATGGGCGAGCCGCTGCTGCATCCGGAGCTGCCCGGGCTTTTTGCCCTCGCCAAAGCGCGGGATATGAAGGTCTGCATCACAACGAACGGCACGCTGCTGCAAAAGCGCGCGGACGAGCTGCTTGCCGCCGAAAGCCTGCACAAGATCAGCGTCTCGCTCCACAGCTTCGAGGGCAACGACGGCGCGGATGAAGACGAGCGCGCGTACTTAACGCAGGTGTGGGACTTTGCCGAGCGAGCCGCGGAAAAGGGCGTCATCGTCGCGCTGCGGCTCTGGAACGACGGCGGCGCGGACGCGCGCAACGGCGAGATCCTTGACTTTCTGCGCACTCGCGCAGGAAGCGGCTGGCTCGAAAAGCGCGGCGGCAGCTTTTTGCTGCGCGAGCGGCTTTATCTGGAGCGCGCGGGCAAATTCGACTGGCCTGATCTTTCCGCCGGCGAGTCCGGCGCGCAGTTCTGCTACGGGCTGCGCGACCAGCTCGGCGTGCTCTGCGACGGCACGCTTGTGCCCTGCTGTCTCGACCACGAGGGCGATATCCCGCTGGGCAATATTTTCACCCAGCCGCTTGATGAAATTCTGGGCTCCCCGCGCGCGTGCGCCATCCGCGAGGGCTTTTCACAGCGAAGGCCCGCCGAGGCGCTGTGCCGCCGCTGCGGCTTCGCCGCGCGCTTCAACAAATGATATGATGACAGAACATTGGGAAAACTTAAATGCGCTGACCGCTCCGCTGCTCGCGTGGTACGACCTCAACGGCCGCGATCTGCCGTGGCGCAGCGTCGTCACGCCGTACCGCACGTGGGTCTCGGAGATCATGCTCCAGCAGACGCGCGTCGGCGCGGTCATTCCGTACTTTGCGCGCTTTATGGACGAGCTGCCGGACGTTTCCGCGCTGGCGGCGGTGTCAGAGGAGCGGCTTTTCAAGCTTTGGGAGGGGCTTGGCTACTACTCGCGGGCAAGGAACCTCCAAAGGGCGGCGAAGCTCGTCGTCTCCGGCTTCGGCGGCGCGCTGCCGCAAACGTACAGCGCGCTCCTGACCCTCCCGGGCATCGGCGCTTACACCGCCGCCGCCATCGCGTCCATCAACTTCGGCGAGCCGGTCGCCGCGGTGGACGGGAATTTGCTGCGCGTCGCCGCGCGCGTGAGCGGCTGCGCAGACGACATCATGGACGCAAAGGTGAGAAAGCAGTTCACCGCGCATCTCAACGACGCCATTGACCCTGAGCGCCCCGGCGCGTACAATCAGGCGATGATGGATCTCGGCGCAACGGTGTGTCTGCCGAACGGCGCGCCGAAGTGCGAGATCTGCCCCGCGCGCGCAATGTGCGAGGCGTACAAAAACGGTCTTACGGAGGTGCTTCCCGTGCGCGCGAGGAAAAAGGCGCGCAGGATCGAGGAGCGCACGGTGCTGCTGCTGTTTCAAAACGGCAGAGTCGCGCTGCGAAAGCGTGCGGACACGGGACTTCTCGCGGGACTGTGGGAATTCCCCAACGTGCCGGAGAGCCTTGATGAAGCGGGCGCGCTTCTCGCGCTCGCGCGGCTGGGGCTTTCCGCGCCGTCCGCCGAAGCGGCGGGACGCGCGAAGCATATCTTCACCCACATCGAATGGGACATGCAGGGCTATCTTGCCGACGTGAGCGGCGAAAACACCGACCTTTTCTGGGCGGACGCGGCGGCCTTTGACGCGCTGGCGCTGCCCACGGCATTCAAAAAATACACCGCGCTCGTTCGCGCGCGGCTTTAGAGAGGGAGACTACGACGATGGCACAGCTTTACTTCAAGTACGGCGCGATGGGCTCGAGCAAGACGGCCAACGCGCTGATGGCGCGCTTCAACTACGAGGAGCGCGGGCAGAAAACGCTTCTCTGCAAGCCCCAGCTCGACACGCGCGACGGCGACCACATGGTCCACTCGCGCATCGGCCTTGAATACCCTTGCGTGTATTTCCACGAGATGCGCGCGATGAGCGAGGACGAGCTGAAGGAAAACGCCTGCATCATCGTGGACGAGGCGCAGTTTTTGACGAAGGAGGAGGTTTTGTACCTCGTCCACCTCGTTGACGACTGCGGCATCCCCGTCATCTGCTACGGGCTGCGCGCGGACTTCAAGGGCGATCTCTTCCCCGGCAGCTACGAGCTGCTCGTGATGGCCGACAAGCTTGAGGAGGTCAAGACCATCTGCTGGTGCGGCAAGAAGGCCGCGTTCAACGCGCGCTTCGATTCGCACGGCCGCGTGCTCAAGGAGGGCGCGCAGGTCGTCATCGGCGCAAACGACCAGTACATCGGCCTCTGCCGCCGCCACTGGATGCTCGGCGACCTCGGCCCCGACTTCAACGGTCAGGGCACGGGCGACTGATGCGCTGTGAGATCTGCCCCCGCCGCTGCGGCGCCGAGCGCACCGCGGAAACGGCGGGCGGCGTATGCCGGATGCCCGCAGGGATCGTCGTCGCCCGCGCGATGCTGCACCAGTGGGAGGAACCCGTCCTCAGCGGCAAAAACGGCGCGGGCTGCATCTTCTTTTCGGGCTGCAACTTAGGCTGCGTGTTCTGCCAGAACGGGCGTATCAGCCACGAGAATTTCGGCAGGGCCATCACGCCCGCGCACCTGCGCGGGATCATGGAGGAGCTCATCTCTCAGGGCGCACACTGCATCGACCTCGTCACGCCGACGCATTTTACGCCGTGGGTGCTCGAAGCGCTTGAAGAGCCGCTCGGCGTCCCCGTCGTGTGGAACAGCGGCGGCTACGAGCGCGTGGAAACACTCAAAACGCTCGAGGGCAAGGTGCAGATCTATCTGCCCGATCTCAAATACGCCATGGAGCGTCCCGCGCGCGAGCTGTCCGCCGCGCCGGACTACTTTCCCGTCGCCGCCGCGGCCATCGACGAGATGGTGCGTCAGGTCGGCGCGTATCAGATCGACGAGGACGGGATGATGCGGTCGGGCGTCATCCTGCGCCACCTCGTTCTGCCCGGGCAGCTGGAGAACACCAAGCGCGTGATCGACTATGTATCGGCGCACTTCCCGCCAAAGACCGTGCTCTTTTCCCTCATGAGCCAGTACACGCCGCAGAGCGGCGCGGCCGGCGCGCTCGCGCGAAGGCTGAGCGAGCGCGAATACCGCACGGCGGTGCAGTACATGCGCGACTGCGGCCTGACCGACGGCTTTTGTC
>ERZ857629.1021-NODE-1021-length-33889-cov-18.811166_pt1 | contig 33889 bp, 33 predicted proteins | sample MGYA00519700_ERZ857629 | MGnify/ENA primary metagenome ERZ857629 (study PRJEB31778, sample SAMEA3449351) | human gut metagenome | biome: human gut; feature: human-associated habitat; material: faeces | place: United Kingdom | collected 2010/2012 ... | reverse complement strand
GCATGTCTTAGGCATGCCGCCAGCGTTCATCCTGAGCCAGGATCAAACTCTCCAAAAAAATAAATCTCTTAAAGAGATATTAATTTCTTTTTAGTTTTTAATTCTGCTACTCAAATTGACGTTTTGCTCAGTTTTCAAAGAACATTTTCTTTCTTTTGTTATCCGGTCTTTCCGGATGACAGTTAATAATATACCAGACTATTGGGTCAATGTCAACACTTTTTTTCAACTTTTTTTACTTTTTTGCTTTTTTTTAATAATGTATACTAAAAGGAAACAGTTTTATGCTGTTTCCTTATTTTATTGTTGACTATTTTTTACTAATTCTTATTTTGATTTTAGTTGTTTTTGGAGTATATGTTGCTTTTACATCATCACCAGTTATCTTGATTGTAACTTCGTGTTCACCTTCTTTATATCCGGATAAATCAACAATAGCTTTTATCTTTGTTTCATCGATTGAATTTAATACTTCTTTAGTGCCTTTAACAATGACAGTTGTTTTTATTGATGATTCGCCAATAGCGGCAGCTTTGTAATTACTATCTAGGTTTGTTGTTTCAATACGAATGTCTTTTATTTCTTTGGTTAATTCCTCTCCGAGTGAAACATTTATTTTTGTTGTTTTTACGGATAAATCTCTAATTCCTTCGGGTGCTGTTATTGAAACGTTATATTCCTTGTTGGTATTTAGATTTCTGACATCTATAGTAATTGGTAAATATTCTATTTTTGATATCACATCATTACTTCCGTATATTGTTACTTTGGTTATGCTTGAAGTTATTGAACTGATGGCTTTACCAAACTGTACTTCTCCTTCTGGAATTACCTTAATTGGTACTTCTTTGTGAGGTGAATCAATGTTAATAATAGCAGTTACTTTATTAGGAACCATTTCTACATCTACGACTTTTCCGTTTGTGTCATAGGCAATTAATGGAACATTTTCTAATTCAACAACCCCAACTTCTGGATCGACAAGTTTGTTGATATCCACTAAAGCCCTAACATTAGCTACTTTTTTTATTGTATGTTCTGCTCCTTTTATGATTACATCTGTTTTATCGATTGATACTTTAGATACAGATAGTTTAGCACTTAGAGATTCTTTATTTATTGTATCTATTGTAATAGCTTTAGTTGAAGATACTTTTTCATAAATAGTAATATTTACTGTTGACGGGTCTAATTTGTAATTAATGGTATTAACGTTACTTTCATAGCTTAAGGTTACTTTGTGAGTTCCTTCTTTTAAATTTGATATATCTACTGTAACTGTACCTTTAGATGATTGTTTAGCTAAGTACATATCATTTTTTCTTCCTATTAAGGTTACGTCTACTGTTTCTGGCAGTCCTTCTACAACATAGGTTTCCGTGTTATAAATTGCTTCTACTTTTTGATTATGCAGAACTTCAGCGTATGAGTCTACTAGGGTTATTGATTTATTATCAATCATAATGAATAAAGCGATGGCTAAAACTAGAGAAATGAATAAAAGAGTATTTTTTTTGACTAGCCATCTTTCAAAACGGTCGGTTCTTTTTCCTAATTTCTCACTTATTAATAATATAAATTTTGTTATTGGGGTTATTATTTTTTTATCGATTAATCTTATAAAGGCCTTTATAAATAGAAAGGCTTTGCGAGTTCTCTTTTTATTTTTCTTCATTATCAGATTCACCTTCTTCTTCAAATGTATCATCTAGTAATAATTCTTTACGTGGTTTTAATTCTTCAATTAAAATCATACGGGCATCATCTAATGATAAGTTGTAATTTAGAATTCCGTTTATAGCAATTGATATTTTTCCTGTTTCTTCTGAAATAACAATGGCAATACAGTCTGATTCTTCACTTATTCCTAGGGCAGCACGGTGCCTTGTTCCTAATTTTTTGTTGATTTTACTGTTTAGGCTTATTGGGAATACTGCTCCAGCACTGGTAATACGATTTCCTTGAATTATGACTCCTCCATCGTGAAGGGGATTTCTTGGAAAGAAAATAGATATTAATAGTTCTGATGAGATGTCGGCATATAGAGTTTTGCTCTTAGCTACATAGTCATTTAAACTAATTTCTCTTTCAATGGCTATTAATCCTCCTATTTTAGCTTTACGCATATAATCAATCGCATTCATTATCTCATAGACAACTTTTTCTCTTTCATCCATTGTTAATGAGCGGTGTTTAGTTAAAATTTGTTTTTTTCCTAATTGTTCTAGGGCATTTCTTATTTCTGGTTGGAAAATAATAATTAGGGCTATTGGCCACCAAGTAAAGATGTATTCCAATATGGAACCAGTAGTATTTAAATTGAAATAATCACTTAGAAGTTTAATTATTAGAATTATTAATGTTCCTTTTAAGAGCATTACCATTTTTATATTGTTTTTTAAGTTTTTTAATATTGCGTAAACAAGTATCCAAACGATAGATACATCTATTAACTTTTGAAAAGTAGTTAATAAACTGTTTAATGTCATTTTTTGCACCATCCTTTAATATTCATTTTTTATTATATCATATTAGTCAAAAAAATGATATAATTTTCGTGTTACTTTTTTTAAGGTGATATTTGATTTGAGATATTTGCTTGATTTTATACTGTTTGGGGAAATATAAAAATAGATAAGTTTAATCAAAATATTTTTCTTATCTATTTTTTATTTACACTGCTAGTTATTTAGTTGAATATTCTTTAAGAAAAAAGAAGCATTATTTTGCTTCTTCGGTTGCTCTTGTTTCTCTTATTACTGTTACTTTAATAGTTCCAGGGTATTGAACTTCAGCTTCAATTTTTTCTTTAATAGCTCTAGCTACTTGGTAAGACATTAGGTCATCTATTTCTTCTGGCTTAACTATTACACGTAGTTCTCTTCCGGCTTGGATGGCATAGGCTTTATCTACGCCTTTTACTTCATTACCTATTTGTTCAATTTTTTCTAGTCTTTGGAAATAATTTTCTGATGAATCATTTCTTGCTCCAGGTCTAGATGCTGAAATGGTATCAGCTATATTAACAATTGAGGCGATTACGCTAGTTGCTGGTATATCTCCGTGGTGTGATCCTATGGCGTTAATAACTATTTTGTTTTCATTATACTTTTTAGCAATGTCCATACCTATTTGAACGTGGCTTCCTTCCATTTCAAAATCGATGGCTTTTCCAATATCGTGAAGTAAGCCCGCTCTTTTAGCTAGGTTAATATTTTCTCCGAACTCTGCAGCTAATAATCCTGAAATGTAGGCGACTTCTTTAGAGTGTTTTAAGGCATTTTGGCCATAACTTGTCCTAAAATGTAATTTACCTATAATATTTATTAATTCAGGATCAATTTTGGATAATCCTAATTCATAAATAGCATTCTTTCCGTATTCTTTAATTTTTTGGTTAACTTCATTACACATTTTATCATAAACTTCTTCGATTCTAGCTGGATGAATTCGTCCATCTTTTATTAAGGTTTCTAGAGTTAATCTGGCTATCTCTCTTCTTAATGGGTCAAAGCTTGAAATGACAATAGCTTCAGGAGTATCATCGATGATTAAGTCTACTCCGGTAACTGATTCGATAGTTCTGACATTTCTTCCTTCTCTACCGATTATACGGCCTTTCATTTCATCATTTGGTAAGGAAATTACGGAAATTGTTTGTTCATTGGTAACATCAGCGGCATATTTTTGCATACAGCTTATTAGCATTTCTTTGGCTTTGGTGTCAACATCTAGTTTGGCCTCAGTTTCTCTTTCTTTAATGTATGCGGCTATTTCCTTACTCATTTTCTCTTCGACAATTTTCATAACTAATTCTTTAGCTTGTTCTTTGGTAAAACCACTTATTTGTTCTAACTTTTCTAATTGTTCACGTTTGATTTCTTCCATTTTTTCTTTTATTTCTTGGATTTCATCTTGTCTTTTTAATAAATTTTTTTCTCGATCTTCAAGATTTTTTTCTCTATTTTGCATAATCTCATCACGTTTATCAAGATTTTTTTCACGTTGAAATACACGTTCTTCGGCTTCTTTAGTTTCATTTTTCTTCTCTTTTATTTCTTTATCGACTTCAATTTTTAATTTATTAATTTCTTCTTTTGTTTCAAATAGAGATTCTCTTTTGATTTTATCGGCTTCTTTTTTTGCATGATCAATTATTGAATCAGCTTTTTTCTCTTTTTGCTTATTTTTTACATAATTTATGATTAATAGCAAAATTACGCCAATTATTAGGCCAAGAATAAATAGTAAAATGGAGAAAGTTGTTTCATTCATGTGAACACCTCCATTCTTTATTTATTTATAGAAAAAATTATTATTTAAATTTAAACTATACATTATTATTGTATAGTTCTTTTAAAGGAAAGTCAAGAGTTTTATGGGAAAAGAAAAGGAAGAAGTTTGGAGATATTTGTTTTTATAAGTAGTCAACGTAACTTCTTAAATAGATTTTGGTTTGTATATTATTAGTAAGTTCTTTACTAGATCTTTTGGGAAATTTTTATGGGTATATAAAAAGAAGCTATTTAGCTTCTACGATTAACTTAATTGCCGTACGTTCATCCCCATCAATTACAATATCTGTAAAAGCTGGAACACAAACTAAATTTTTACCAGATGGAGCCACAAACCCTCTTGCTATTGCTATTGCCTTAATTGCTTGATTCAAAGCTCCGGCTCCAATGGCTTGAATTTCCACAGTATCTTTCTCCCTAAAAACATTAGCTAATGCTCCTGCTACTGAATTAGGATTAGATTTAGTTCCTACTTTAAGTGTTTCCATAATATTTTTTCCTCTCTTTCTTATACATTAAACTATATGTTTGAAATAAAAAAAGATACTTATAATTTACATTTATTATATCATTTGTTATAATAAATATGAAAACTAAAGAAAGAAGATGACTTATGGGTAAACTTAAAAAAAATTCCTTTTTAGAAGGAGCATTTATTGCAACACTATGTATTATAATATCTAAGATATTGGGTATTTTGTATGTTATTCCGTTTTTTAAAATAATTGGTGAACAGGGGGGAACGTTATATGGGTATGCATATAATATATATAATATTTTTCTAACGATTTCCTCAGCGGGAATACCTCTTGCAATAAGTAAACTAACAAGTGAATATAATACCCTTAAAGAAAATGATAAGAAGGTACGAATGTATCACTTGGCTACTAAAATAATTCTTGTTTTTTCAGTTGTTTCCTTTTTGATTTGTTTTATTTTTGCGCCTCAACTTGCTAAAATGATACTTGGCGATTTACAAGGGGGAAATTCTCTAAAAGATGTCTCATTTGTTATAAGATTGATTTCTTTTGCTCTACTAGTAATTCCTATGTTGAGTATTGAAAGAGGATACTTACAGGGACATAGATATATAAAAGAGCCGTCAATAAGTCAGGTAATAGAACAATTTGCTAGAATTTTAATTATTTTGATAGGCAGTTCTCTTTGTGTCTATATTTTTAAATTACCAATAAAATATGCTGTAGGTATATCAGTATTTGCGGCATGTATTGGTGGAATTATAACCTATGCTTATTTGCATTTTGTAGTAAAGAGAAATAAACATCAAATTGGTTTAGATCTTACTCCAGAGAGAAATAAAAATGATGATCAGGAAATAATTAAAAAAATAATTACTTATTCGATTCCATTTATTATTATTAATTTGGCAAATACAATGTATAATACTACAGATATGATTCTGATTATTAGAACACTTCCTAAATTGGGATATTCTGTAGTGGATACGGAATTTATAAGTAGTGTTTTTACGACTTGGGGAATTAAATTTAATACCATTTTGTTATCTGTTTCTACTGGTTTAGTTATAAGTTTAATACCAAATATTGTAAAAGATTATACTGAAAAAAATATGCAATCTGTAAATGCTAATTTTAATAAGTGTTTAAAAATAATTCTTTTGATTATTGCTCCGTTAGCGATATTTATGAGTGGAATGGCTAATAGTATGTGGAATATATTCTATGGGTATAATAGATTGGGGCCACTTGTAATAAAGTATACTATTTTAATTACTATTTTAGATTGTCTATATGCTATTGTAAATTCTTTATTACAATCATTAGATAAAAGAAAACTAATTTATACTAATGTTATTTTAGGAGTTAGTATAAATTTAATATTAGATATTCCTTTAATGTATTTATTTAATAAGTTAAATTTACCGGCCTTTTATGGAGCTATTACTGCTACTTTAATAGGATTATTAATATCAAATGGAATGAGTATTATATCACTAAATAGAGAAATGCATTTTTCATATCGGGAAACAATTAAAACTATTCCTAGGTTTGCTATATCAGCAGTTATCTTGGTAATTATGTTAAAGGTATTTAACTTAATTCTTCCTGTTACTAGTACTAATAGAATTATTCAATTATTTAATCTTGCGATTTCTGGAATTACCTGTGCAATTGTTTATTTAATAATAAACTATAAAAATATCAAGGATATTATTCCAGAAAAAATTATTAATAAAATTATAAAAAAGAAGAAAGATAATTTAGATTAAAGAAGTAATTTAACACATTACTTTTTTTCTTTTGATAGTTGTAATTTATAAATAATTAAGTTATAATATCAATAGTTTATGGATTGTGAGGGATAGTGTGATGGTAATAAGAAATTTTCTTAAGGAATTTATGGAACAATTAGATGATATTAAGAAGGGACATATTAAGAAGCAAATTCCTAATATACTTACCTTTTCTAGAGCTCTGGCACCATTTATAATTATTCCCACGATTATGGCTAATAAGATGCAAATAGCGATTGCTGAGTTAACATTATTTGCTATTACAGATTTTCTCGATGGAAGAATTGCTAGAAAATATAATTTGGTTTCTAAATTTGGAATTAAGTTAGATGCGGTTTGTGATAAAATTTTTGCTATTAGTTTAGTAATTCCAGCAATATTTAAATTTAATATATTAATTCTTAATCTTTTGTTAGAATTTGCAATTAGTATTACTAATGTTATTTCTTATTCTAGAGATAATATTTCTAAATCAATAATTGTAGGAAAGATTAAAACTGTATTTTTGTCTATTACGTTAATTTTTACTTATATACCTGGTATTAGAGAAAATATTTTGTTTAATTTATCAATGATAACTTCAGGACTACAAATAATTGCTTTAGTTAAATATATTATGATAGCAGAAGAGAAAAAAAAGAAGTAAATTTTATTATATTTTAACTTCTTTTTATTTTACTAATGAATATAGAATGGCTATTTCTTTATTTGATAGTTTTCGATATTCTCCGGGTTTTAAGCCTGTTAAATCAAGATTGGCATACTTTTCTCTTTTCAATTTTAGTACATCGTGATTTATGGCTTCAAACATTTTTCTTACTTGATGATTTCTACCTTCGTGGATTATTAGTTCAACTAGTGATTTGTCACTTTTTTTGTCGTAACTTTTTAAGTTTACTTTAGCTCGATGAGTTTTTTTGCCATCGACAATTACTCCTTCACGTAATTTTTTTATTTCATAGCCTGTTACTAAGCCGTTTACTTTAGCTATGTATTTTTTTTCAATATTACTTGATGGATGCATTAATTTACTGGCTAAATTGCCATCATTGGTTAGTAGTATTATTCCAGTTGTGTCATAATCTAATCTTCCTATTGGATAAATTCTTTCACTTGTATTTATTAATTCTACGACTGTTTTTCTTCCACATTCATCTTTTACGGAAGATATTACTTCACGTGGTTTATTTAGAAGATAATACTCATAATTTTTATTATTATCTAGAATAGTGTTTTCTACCTGAATGGTATCACTGTTTTTTACTTTTGTCCCTAGTTCTTTTACTGTTTCTCCATTTACTTTTACTTTTCCTGCTAATATTAGTTCTTCAGCCTTTCTCCTTGAGGTATACCCTAAGTTTGCTATTACTTTTTGTAATCTTTCCATAAATACTCACCTGAAATGTATTATATACTATTTTTAAAAATTAAACAATAGTGTATAATAATAGTGGGTGATAAATATGAAAGCATTAATTACAGGTGCTAGTTCAGGAATTGGCTTGGAAATAGCTCGTGAGTTATCGATGAGGGGATATGATTTGATAGTAGTGGCTAGAAGTAAGGATAAATTATTGAAACTTAAGGAGGAACTTAAAACTTCTGTTTTGGTATATGAATATGATTTATCAATAATGGAAAATTGTTATAGTTTATATGATAATGTCAAGGATATGGAAGTTGATATAGTTGTTAACAATGCGGGTTTTGGGGATTTTGGGGATTATAGAGCGGATAATTTGGATAAAGAGATGAATATGATTGATCTTAATGTAAAATGTTTACATATTTTGACAAAGTTATTTGTAAATAATTGTAATACAAAGTATATTATGAATGTGGCTAGTTCGGCGGGGTTAATGAAAGGTGGACCATTAATGAGTTGCTACTATGGAACGAAGAGTTATGTATGTAATTATACTTTGGCGGTTTATGAGGAACTTAGAAGAAATAAAAGTGATAAGCATATATGTATTCTTTGTCCTGGCCCTGTAGATACTGGATTTAATAAGAGAGCGAATGTGAAATTTAATTTAAATTCTTTAAGTGCTCCTTATGTGGCTAAATATGCAATTAAGGAAATGTTTAAGAATAAGTTAATAATTATACCTGGTTTATCTGTTAAGTTGGGGATATTTGCTACGAGGTTTTTACCTACTAAAGTGTTACTTAGAATTACTTATAATATTCAAAAGAGAAAAGATAGTCATTAAAAAAACGATATAAAGTGAATTTTGTTAGACACTTTATATTCGTTCTTTTTTTTTTTATAATAATACTACTATACAAGCTACTAGGGCTAATAATATAACTAATCCAAGGATAAATCTCCAAATATATTTAACCCAGGTAGTATATGGTATATCTAAGTACGTTAGGCCAAAGATTAAAATTAAACTTGTTGGGCCAATGATACTGAAGATACCATATATTCCTTGAAATAGAACGGCTACTGATGAGTATATTGTTTCATCAGTTATTAAGTTTAATATTGGTGAGAAGCTTCCAACAACGATATAGTATAAATCTACATTTAGAATACATCCAAGAAAAGCTAATAATGATGATAGTCCATAATTAAACTTACCATAATCTGAAATGATTTTTTCTAGGAAGCCATTATTAAATGAGCATACTAATACAATGTAGGCAATTGAAATTAAAACTGCTGCTGGTAGAGCTTTTTTTAGACCTTCAATGTAGTTGTCTAGAGTTTCATTTATTTTTACTTTATTTGTTAGGGCAATTATTATAGTTATGAATACTACAAGCATACTGATATATACATAGTGGAACCATGGATTTGATGCTACCCAAGAACCTAAAGCTGGTAAATTTGATGAAATGATGCTTGGGAAGATAGCAAAATCTTTTATTTTTAATCCTGTCAACCAAGTATGGAAATCAGTAAATGTAGTTATTTTGAACAATGTTGTCCATGGCATCATACCTAATACTAATATTATGAATACTAGTAGTAAACTAACTATTAATGGCCAAGTATGAATGTCTTTGTAATTACCTTTTACTTCACTTATTAATAATTCTGAATTATCATTTAATTCATATTTTACTTTCTTTTTCTCAACGTCTGTTATATGTTTATTTACAAAATAGATTAATAATGTTATTCCGGCAAATAATAATAGTAATTTTGGAAAAGTATTAGATAACTTTTCAGCTCCAGCAAATTCTTCAAAGGTAGATAGGTTTCCTGTATTTGGGTTTAAAAATGTTACAAATACGCCACCTATGTATCCGATTAAGATACTTACTATTGTAGTAGATAGAGCTACTAATTTATCATATCCTAATAGAAGAATAATAGCAGTAACAAATGGAACAAAAACAGTCAACTCTAGAGTCATTCCAGTTAATGATGCGGTAACAGCAAATAATATTATGGTAATGAAAATAAATTTTTTACCTAATGGTTTTACTGCAGTTACGATATTATCTAGTAGTTTTTTATAAGCAGGGGTCTTATTTAGGACTCCATATAGTCCACCAATAGCTAAAATATATAGAGCTATGTAGCAGAAGTTTTGTGGGACAATTCCAAAGTAGTTTACTAGAATATCAGCGATTCCAGTGTAAGAAACTACTCCTTGTCTTCCGGGTAGAATATAACTAACTATTACTAGTAATAGTAGAATTATTCCAATAATTTTTAATAATCCGTGTTTTTTCATTTTTTCCTCCTTTTTAGTATCACAAAGTCACGCTTTCTTCTTTTTTTATTACCTTTTTTTCATTTGCGGGAACAAAATTACATCTCTTATTGATTCTTGTTCTGTAAATAACATACACATTCTGTCTATTCCATAGCCAATTCCTCCGGCTGGAGGCATTCCATATTCTAGGGCTTCAACAAAGTCCATATCAATATCATTGGCTTCATCATTTCCTAATTCTCTTTCTTTTATTTGCTCAACAAATCTTTCTAGTTGATCAATAGGATCATTTAATTCTGTGTAAGCATTGGCGAATTCTTTACCGGCAATAAATAATTCAAAGCGATCAACAAATCTTGGATCTTCAGGATTTCTCTTAGTTAATGGAGAAATTTCTACGGGATGTCCATATAAGAATGTTGGTTGTATCAATGTTTCTTCAACGTATTTTTCAAAGAATAAATTGATGATATGTCCTACGCTTTGTTGGTGGGCTTCAACTTCAATATTGTGTTCCTTGGCTAGTTCAAGAGCTTGTTCAATAGTCATTTCTTTTTTAAAGTCAATGCCTGTTTTTTCCTTAATCGCATCAGTCATACTTATTCTTTTAAATTCTTGGCCTAAGTCAATTTCATATCCAGACCAATTGAAGATTTTTTTATTAAATACTTTTTCGGCAATTGTTTTAAACATACTTTCAGTTAATTCCATCATTCCTTCTAGGTTTGAATATGCAAGGTAGGCTTCCATTAGTGTAAATTCTGGATTGTGCTTTGGATCCATACCTTCGTTTCTAAATACACGGCCAATTTCGTATACAGCCTCCATACCTCCGACTAATAATCTTTTTAGTGGTAATTCAAGGGCTATACGCATATACATATCTAAATCTTGAGAGTTGTGATGAGTTTCAAATGGTCGTGCTGAAGCACCAGTTAATAATGTTGATAGAACTGGAGTTTCTACTTCTACAAAACCTCGATTATCCATAAAGTTTTGAATACAGCGAATGATTTTTGGCCTTGTAAAGGCTATTTTTTTAGCATCTTCATTCATAATTAAGTCAACATAGCGACGACGATATCTTTCTTCAATATCTGTTAGACCGTGGAATTTTTCTGGTAATGGACGTAGTGATTTTACGAGATGAGTATACTCAATACATTTTAGAGTTACTTCTCCGGTTCTTGTTTTCATTACTTTTCCTTTAACACCGACGATATCACCAATGTCAGCAGTTTTAAAGAGATTGTATGTTTCTTCGCCGACGTCATTGATTGATATATATACTTGCATATGACCTGTTTTATCTTGAATTGTAAAGAATGAGGCTTTACCCATTTTTCTTATAAACATAATTCTTCCAGCAATAGTATATTCATCATTAATATTTTCAAATGCATCGTGGTCAATATCTTGATATTTTTGTTTTATATCGTTACAAAAAGCTGTTCTGTCAAATCTTTTACCAAATGGATCTAATCCCATTTCTCTTAATTTATTAGCTTTTTCTCTTCTGGCTAATTCTTGATCAGTAAATTCTCTTGCCATTTTATCACTTTCCTTCTCTTATAACTTTGGTATTGGCCATTATATCGTGTAGGCCTCTTCTATCTTTACGATATACGATAAAGATAATAGTAATAAATACAAATAATAATTCTATCATTGTAGTAATTAGGTATCCTATTATGTAACTATCTTTGTTAAAGATGAAAATAAATAGGATGTTTAGAGTAGCAGATGCTATACTTAGTGTGAATATTGATCTTAATAGACCTTTTAAAACTGTCGTAGGCTTTTCGGTATCTTTATCTACTACTTTAATTCTTAATAGTTTTTTACCAATTGTTTGTCCTTTATTCATATATTGAAATACTACAAAATAACCAAGAGTTAAAATAACGTTTACGGTATTTTCTAGAATGTTACTTTTTTGTTGTTTGTAGATTAACTCTTTATATCCTTCAAAATATTCTTGAGCGGTTATTTCGTTTTGAGTCATTTTTTCACTTAGTTCTTCCATTTCTTTTGTTAGATCTTCTGTATTATTTGGAATGGTAGTACAGATTAATGAAGCGATAACTCCGATTAAAATTGCATCAATTAAGTATGCTCCGATTCTTTCAAAAAATGTTGCATTCATATTTATCCCTCTTTTACTCATTATATAATCTTTTTTGGTAATTATCAAGTATTTGTGTTATTTCTTCTTTATTTTTTGCTTTAAATACTTGGTTTTGGACTTCTTTATGGTATGGAAGACCTTTAATATACCAAGCAATGTGAGAACGCATTTCAAGAATAGCTACTCTTTCACATTTGAATTTTAATAAGTAATTTAGGTGATGATAACACATATTAATTCTTTCTTTATAGGTAGGTTTAGGAATTATTTTTCCTGTTTTTAAATATGTATCAATTTCTTTGATTAACCAAGGATTTCCTAATACACCTCTACCTATCATAATAGCATCACATTTGGTATATTCTAGCATATGTTTTGCTGATTCAATATCTACAATGTCACCATTTCCAATAACGGGTATAGAGAGATTTTCTTTTACTTGTTTGATAATATCTAAATCGGCTTTGCCACTATATAGTTGACTTCTTGTTCGTGGGTGTACTGTGATGGCACTTGCTCCGGCTGATTCGCATATTTTAGCTACTTCGACGGCATTAATTGAATTGGCATCCCAACCGCTTCTTATTTTTACAGTTACGGGAACAGGGACAGCAGAGACAACTGATGAGACAATATCATAGATTAATTGGGGATTTTTTAATAGAGCTGCACCAGACTGTGATCTGATGGCAACTTTGGGGACGGGGCAACCCATATTGATATCTATAATATCTGGATGCATTATTTCATATACCATAGTGGCAGCTTTTACAAAGGTTTCTTTATCACTACCAAATATCTGTTGGGAAATTGGTCTTTCTATCTCTTCAAAATAGAGCATTTCTTTGGTTTTTTTACTGTTATAAACCATTCCTTTATCTGAGACCATTTCGGCACATACAAGAGCACAGCCCATTTCTTTGCAAATTACTCTAAAGGCACTGTTACATACTCCAGCCATTGGAGCTAATATAACTTTTCCAGTTAGATTTATATTTCCTATTTTCATTTTTTCACCTACTTATGATATGTTTCGTTATTTAATATTTTGAAACTACGATATATTTGTTCTAAAAGAATTAATCTAAATAATCCGTGGGGAAATGTCATTTTTGAGAATGATAAAAGGTAATTTGATCTTTTTTTAATATCTTCCCTGATGCCATTTGAACCACCAATTATAAAGGTAATATTAGGATTAGTAATAAAGATATTGTCAATTTTTTTTGATAGTTCTTCGGATGAGAGATTTGTTCCTTCGATAGCAAGTGATATTATATAATCCTTATTGTTTAGATATTTTATTATTTCATTCCCTTCAGAGTCAATGTTACTGTCTGGTAGTTCAATTAAATTAATTTTATGATATTTTGTAATTCTTTTTAGATAGTCTTCCATTCCATCTTTTAGATATTTTTCTTTTATTTTGCCAATACTGATAATCTTTATCATATAAAATTCCCTTTCTTTAATAATACTTTCATTATTTTAACATATTTTTTTATGGTAGTGAAGAAGTTTATTTAATTTTGTTTGGGGAATATTTTAAACTTTATGAATAGGAAAATGTAATAAGCGTTTGTTACTTAAAATATATAAGTTGGGTGATGGAATTTTTTATAGATAGTTTTCTATATAATAAAAAAAGCCTTTATTAAGGGGCTTAAATTTCTATTTTTTCGATTAATGAATTGATTACTTCAGTATTGTCTTTGTGGTCATTTAATGGAGGCATATTGTATAATACTCTAGCGTGTGATTCATATTCAAAATCGCTTACATCTTTTTCAGTTAAAAGACTTTTGTTTAAAACAATTTTCTTACCATATAGTTTATCAAAAATGTCTTTGTTTATTAACATCATTTTGTTTAGTTTGATGGTACTTGGTTCCATTAAATAGATAACATCATCACATATTTCACTATTGGCATTATTTAAGTCTACTAAAATTAGGTTAGCTGTTCCAAAACGGTTAATAGCAGCTTCTAAATTATTGGCATTTACAGAATACATATTTTTTTCATTAAAGAATCCGAAATCATTTTTGTTTACTTCAAGGGCTACGACATAATCTTTTTCTGATAGGACTTTCATTAGCATATATATTAAGGTGGTTGCTCCGGCACCGGTTGTACAGTTTTTAAATCCTATTACTTTAGCAGTTCTTGTTAACTTTTCTTGGTCACTGTTTTGAGTTGTGGTATTAATATTAGGAATGCCATTTAGTTGATGGATATGGGCAACATCTTTATATGTATTAGGGTGATTATACAAATACATTAGTGATTCTTTATTGTTGGCAAAATTATATATTCCCATACTAATTAATTTTGATAGATAATTGTTATTATGCATTAGTTGATTATCAAGTAGGAGGATAACTTTTTCCATTTCTAGGTTCATAGATAGTTTTTGAATATTGTTTATATTCATATAATCTTTAATTGCTGTAATATCTAGAAACATACGGTTAAAAAAGAAATTGGAGAATGTGCTGATTATTTCATCAGCGGTAAATTCACCGTTGATAGACTTTATAACATCTATATCTAGACTGCTTAATAATCCTTGATTTTTATTTGATACGATAACATTCATAAATTAACCTCTTTCTTATTTTCTTTTTATTATTTTGGCTTCGCCACTTATCATCCACGTACCATATACTGGTTCTTCTGAATTTTGGTCTTTGCCTCCTAGGGCTAGGAGCATATTTAAGCCACCAAGATTCCAGTCAGCATAGGTTTTTACTTGATAATAGTTTACATTATTATTACTTTTCGTGGTATCTTTTGTGATAATTACTCCGTTACAACAGTAACTTGTTGATACGTCGTTGTTACTTACAAGTCCGTTACCGTTTTTACAAGTTTTATTGTATTGTTTATTGGTAATTATTTGTGATAATTGACCTTCACAGTCAATATTTTTAATGTCTAATATTTCATTTTTTTCAAGATAATCGATGACACTATTTTTTAATCTAAATGCTTTGGCGTAGTTTAATGATACGGCTGAAAACATTATGTATATGAATATAAATACTAAAAATAGTCTTATCATAAATTCGCCACCAAAAGCATCTCTCATTTATATCACCTAATTTCTTACTATTAATCTTGTTTCTCCAGATATTATCCAATTGCCATACATTAATGGTTGACTGTTATTGTTACCATTTAGTTCAAATAATAAATTTAGGGCTTTAAACTGCCAACCAAAACTTGTTTGAACTTTATAATAAACTCCAGAAACGTTTTTTTGAGTATCTGGTGTTACTTCATTTGTTATACGAATTCCTCTACTGCAATAAACTTCTTTGGTGTCGTTTGTACATTTTACATTTCCGTAGTAACTCATTCCTTTAATTAGTTCATTGTCAATAAATTCTTCCATAGCACTTTTTATGTAGGCGGGGGTGTTACTTTCTAAAATTATCTCGTTAGTTTCTAGATAATCAATTATTTTATTTTTTACTTTAAAAGCCTTGGCATAGTTTAATGCTAAAGCAATAAAACATACATATATTAGTATAAATACTAAAAATAATTTTATCATAAATGCACCACCAAAAGCATCTCTCATTGGTAATCACCCTCTTTACTATTATTCCTACAAAAATATATTATTGACAAGTTCCATTTACCATAGTAGTTCCTTCAGGGCAAGTTACATTTGAACCCCATAAACTTCCTATTTTATTTCTTATTTGTGGCCAAAACGCTACTAAAATACCTCCGATTACTGCAATAGCTACTAATGTTATTACTGTCATTGAAACTTCTCCTGTTGCTTCTTTCATCCGTTTCACCTCCCTCACTATATTTGATTTAATTATAACACGTATTTTGGTATTTTTCTATTATTTACTAATTTTTTTATATTTATTAGGCACCAAGCATTGAGAATGATGCGATTAACATAATGATTAGGGCTGCTCCACCGGTGCATACTAACATTTTCATAGTTTGACTTTCCATAGTGTTTAAGCGGGCTTTATATTTTTGTTCTCTGGCTTTCAATTGAAGAGATGAGACTGTTTTAGAGAATGATAGCATTTGTTCGTGCTTTTTGTCTTGTTCTCCTAAGCTTAAACGGTATAATAATCTCATCATACGCATTGAATCTCTTACTGGATATTGGTTTGCAAAATCCATATATGGGTCTACGGTAGAATCTCCGGCATCTATTTTAGCTACTAATTCTCTTAATCCTGGTTTAAATACTTCTGGAGCATCATCAATTGATCTGGCTAATGCTACAGGTACCGTGTAGTGTTGAACTAGTATTTCTAGGCTTTTTAAGTAATATGGTAATAATGAGTCAATGGTATTTAAATGTTTTTTGTAAAATTTTTTTAAATCAAAATATTGAATTTTGAAAACGATATATCCGATTATTACGGCTAATAAGATGTAGAGTATTTTTAGATTAGCTATGAAGATGAAAAGGACTAGTATCATAGTTATTAAGCCTTTCATTACTCTTTTTCTAAATACTTGGGAAACATCGTAGACTCTTTCGCCATATTTTGCTCTTAATAAAAATTCATAATCTTTTTCTTGGAGCATTTCAAACATACCTTTGTTTTCTCCAAAAAATTTACTGGTACTAATTGAACCGTTATAAATTAATAGAAAGAAAACAATCACTCCAACTAATAATATTTCTATATACATTATTCAGCCCCCACATTCTCATTGTAGTATTTTTCTCCTTTAAGTAAGAAGTAACTGTTTATAATGACTACTAGATGGACTAAAATTTTCATAATAGTATCATCCAACATATTGATATATTCATCAACTCCTAGTATTAATTGGATTAGCATTATTAGAGTATATAGAATTAATCCAAATATTAGGAATTGGCTATGAAATTGTTTTCTATCACTCCTGTCACGATATACTCCTTCAACAAGAATATCGATATCATTTAGCATATTGTCAAATGTTTCTTCAGTGTTTTTAGCACCTTCTTTGGTTACTTGAAGGAATAGTTGATGCATATTTTTTACCATATAATATGGATATTTGGAATTCATATAATTAATTGAATCAGCTACATCGCCTTTTTCGTATGATAAGGCTATCATTGTTTTGACATCAGATAAAACAGGATCTTCAAGAACTCCGGATTCTACTACTCCTTCTAATGATTTTACGAATGATTGGGTAGTAGCAAACTCCATTATTGTATTAGTGGTATATACTTGTACTTGTTCAAAGATAAACTCACTATATTGTCGTTTGCATCTTAAATATGCAAGATATGGAATTATGGATACAGCAATGATGGCATAGACGATGGCGACAATTAAATTATAAAAATATAAGTATCCAATTGCTCCGGCAATACCAGCAAATAGAACTACTTGAATAGTATATTGTCTTGGTGTATATTCTAATCCTAGTTCTTTTATTTTTTCACGCATTGCTTTATAGGAATATGGAGCATATTGATCATAGGCAACTGTGGCTTGTTCTTTTACAAATTTATAAATTCCTTCGCCTGAACTGTTTCTATATGTCATAACAAAGATAAGGATAATACCTATTAATATAAATTCCATTTAATCACCTACTTTCTTATTGATTGTTAATATTTGATATTTGATTGTTGTATATTTGATTGGGGTTTGTTTGATTAACATTAATTGGTTGTTGAATAACTACTGGTCTTTGGATGGTACCTCTTGGTGGGAAGTTATTCATTTGATTGTTAGAGTTACCGGGAATAGATGGTTCTTGATTTATTGGGGAAGAAACTATTCTAGAGGAATTATTTATATTTTGACTATATATTGGTTTAGTATTAATTGGAAGTGGTTGATTCATTAAATTGGTTTTATGGGGAACATCTGGAGTCATTTGATTTAATGAATTATCAATTTTATAGTCTTTTTCTTCTTCCATTGGTTTAAATTCTTCTTTTACCAATATATCTGGTTGCATAATTAAGCCTTGGCTTTCTAAATAATCAAGGAGATATTTTGTAGGATTATGCAACGTTACACGACCATCTGGAGTCTTTTTAAATAGTATGTTACTTTTAGGAACGTTGTCTTCGGTAACATAAAATTCGACGACTTCTGATATTTCACGGTGAAATTTTTGTCTTTCTTTACTGTAATAGCCTTTTATGTGTACTCCTAATTGAACGTATCTATGAATACTTCTTAGGAACTGTTCTAGATCAATATTACTTTCTAGTAGACTGTATAATCTATTGGGAATTGATGAGGCTTTGTCAGCGTGTATTGTTGAAAGAATGTTATGTCCTGAGGAAATGGAGTTTCTGACTGCCATTACTGCTTCAGCACTTCTTACCTCGGATAATAATATCCAACGAGGATTTTGTCGCATACAGGTTACTAATACATCTGAGTAACTTGCAATGTTATTTGTTTTCATAGCAACAATATCTCGTTTAGGGAATATTTTATCTAGGTGCAATTCTAGAGTATCTTCGATGGTTATTATTTTTTCATTTTCTTTGGTATGAGCTGCAAGATATTTAATGAATTCTGTTTTTCCAGAACCAGTTTCGCCACTTACTAGAATGTTGCAGTGTCCTTCGACGCATTTCATTAGGAAATCGTGAATATCTAGACGTATATAATCGTCAGCAATTATTTTATCTTTTTCAAGTCTAATTTTGGCTGGGGTTTTACGTACTAGAAGAGCAATGCCGTTACGTGCAATGGAGTCGTGAACAAAGTTAAGTCTTAGTTCGGCACTTTCAGCATCTAGGAAGGGGTTAGCCATATTAAATGATTTTCCCATAGTATTAGCACATTGAAAAGCTATTTTCTCTACGAGAGTATTATCAATACCGGTGTTCTCTACGCGATAGACTCCTTTTGAAAGTGTCTTTAGCCAAACTTGTCCACCATTACTATAAGATATATCGGTAACATCATCATTATTTAAAAATTGTTGTAATGGTCCAAAATCGACTTGTTGAAATTGTGTTTCCATCTTTATCCCTTCCTTTATTCTTTTTATTTATTTGTTAATCGTTAGTTTTTTGGTTTTGTTTATCTTTTTTTTCTTTTTTTAATTGTTCCATTTCGTTGATTAAGGCATCATACAAATCTTTTTGATCATCAATAGTAGCTATTTTGCTTGTAACAAAATCATAGAAATAATCACTTGATACTTCGGTAGCCATTGGATCAGTATCTTGATATTTTACAGTATTTGGTACTAAAACAATTTCTATTTCATATTTACTATAGTAGTCTTCAACATAATTTAATGATGAGTATAATAAGTATTTAGCTTCGGGTAATGCAAAGTAAATGTTTGATGGTACTCTTATTTCTTCAGTAGTTTCAAAGACATTTTTTCCAGATGAGTCTTTAACTGCCAATACTTCTACTTTTTCAAGTAGTTCACCATAAACAACTTTATTATTGTCATTAACTAGTTTTACATATACATCAACAAGATTTCCTGGCATAATTGAGTTTCCATAGGTACTTTCAGTGTTAACTTTAAAGCTTACTAGTCTTTCACCTTCATTGATGTTATATAGCATTGAGTCTGGTAAATTTTCTTCACTTACTAATAAGTCTGTGTAGAAGATACTACCACTTGCTATCATAGTATTGTAATTGCTATATTTTCCAACGATGTCGTTATAATTTTTATAGTATGTTCCTAGTATAAATGATGCAGGAACACTTGTTTTAGAAACCATTTCAGCAGTAATTAGAGTTTTTGGTTGAATAGTTTGATTAGCATAGTATACTTCAACTAGTGCTGTTTTTTTATTGATTCTCATAGTATATCCAGCATATAAAATTACTAAGCAAGCTAATACTCCTAAAATTGTTACAGTGTTTTTATTTTTTAAGAATTTTTGTAAACCTTTCATTTCTTTCCTTCCTCTCTTTTTATTTATAACCATCCAAGATGGCGGTTATTTCGTTAATTATTTGGACTTGGGTTGCTTCAGTAGCAACTCCTCCGTTAAATGAATTATAGATGTTATATGAATTGGTTAAATCCATAATCCTTAAGCTTACTTTAGCAGGTGATTCACTGATTTCATAAAATTCGACGCTATAATTTCCTTGACCAAAAGTTGATGTTTCAGTAAATCTACGAGTAAAGTTTTCAACAAATTTTTCTTGACTTATTTTAATTTGTCCTGTTAAGCGATAATAGGCAACGTCAACAGCTTCGACCATTGCTGACTCGGTAGCATCTTTTAGAGTGTAATAATCTTGTTCGTTACTAACGGTTATTTCATTGAATAACAGGATTATTAATAATCCGAAAAGTCCGATGATAATCATTCCAACGGATGCGAAGGACCATTTCATTAATTACCACATCCTTTCCAAGTATTATTGGCAGGTCCACATCCAAGGCTGTAGTAATTTTGATTAGTTATTCTTTTGACGTAGCCTTGTTTGATAAATCCGCTTTGCCCACTAGAGAACATTCCGTTCCAACTGGTATATGGATTTGATGAGGTGTACTTTCTTACCTCGGTGGCATTTATGTTGGTGGCTTCATAAGTTCTGGTATTAAATGAACTCATTATATTTGGACTTTCGATATTTTTAGTATATGTGCCATTTTGATAGTTGACTTGATACCAATCATACCAATAACTATTTTCGTCTAGGCCATTAGGAAAGGGATTTTTATAGTCTATTTGACGGTAGTAAAAGTTAAATCCTTTAAATTTTATCTGGCCATTTTCGGTTTCTTCATTATAAAATTTTTGCTTTAATGGTAATTTTATATTGATAGTAAGATAACAACCTTTTCCTTCGATCTTTTTATAATCACTTTTGGCTTTAATACGTTCCTCAGTTGTGCATCCTAGAGCATCTCCGTTAAATTTTTGACTGAGATCGATTGGTCTTATTAATGAAGTATAATTTGTATCTTTAGTATTGGTTGAATTGTTATGAGTTATTACATATAAACATTCATTGACGGTTATTGGGGAACCAGCAGGCATTAAACTTATTTCTACACTTTTATCACTTTTAGATGATAATGGTGTAAAATAATTCCAAGTTCCTGATTTTGTAGGAACAGATTCAATTTCATCACTATTACATTCATCTTTATAAGTAACTAAGGCTGTTTTTTTGTTTAAACAAGCTTTTTTAAGTGAATAATAGTATTTGCAAGTTGCTGATTCTTTCCATAAATTTCCTTGAAGTTTACAGTTTGATCCGCTTCCTGTTACGGTATACGATGTAGTATTTGCATTAATAGGTTTCCCTTTTAATTCTTCTTCAGTATAATTACTATTTGGTAAACTTAGTTTAAATGAGCTACCTTTTCTTTTTTCAGCTTCGGTTTTTGCTTTATTAATAGCAGCTTGTTTACACTTTTCATAGTATTCGCCACTGGTTATTGTGTTCGGTTTTTCCTCTGTTATGGAAGTACATAATTCTTTAGAGAGAATACATTTTGGGCCATTTGTTTTTGGGCACTTATTTTTTCCATTTGTGGTTCTTGAAGAACATTTTGCTGGGCTGACCGCTAAAAAGTTAATGCTATTAAATAGAATTGGTGGTTTAATTATAGATTTATAAAGGCATCGACAAGTTTCTTTTTCAATCTTGATATATTCTTTAGCAGTTACCTCTACTACTTGATATCCAATAGTTTTTTCTTCTTTTATACTAAATCCTATCGGTGTACCAGCAATAATACGATCTTCTTCGGAAACGTTTAGACTGTTTTCCATTATTGACTCACCATTATTGTAGCCGTTAATAGTGATACTTGTTTTTACACTAGTATTATATTTATAACTACAGGTGTATTCAGTGTCTCCACTTTTTCCAATAACATGCTCTGGTACTGTAATTGGTTCGTTAGTGGTGGCAGTGGTGCCATCACTTGTATCAGCAAAACTACCACCACTCCATGCATATACACTAGGTATAGGCATAATTATAGTATTAGTTAGAGTCAAGGCGAGAAGGAATGCTTTATTTCTTTTTTTCATTCTAACCACCTACTCTTTCTTGATGACTTGATGGTCATAATAATTGTTATTATTAAAAGAATAATAAAGATTGTTACAACAATGATAGTAGCTAAATTGTCTTCAAGAAATTTTTTTATATTGTTTATTACTTCATTTGATTTGTTATCTTCTTGTTTACTTGACTTTTTTATAGTTAATTGCTTTTTGTAATTGACTATTCTTGATTCGAATGTTTCTCTGTCTAAATCTTTTTCATAAGTAGGATCACATAAGTAGAAATCTTCAAGGCCTTCACATAGGGGATCTTCAGAGTAAGTATTATATTTTGGTAAGTGAAGATTTATTGTTTTTAGGGTGTCATCACAGGTTTTTGTTTTGCCAATGATATCAATTACATAGTCTCCAGATAGAAAATCTGGACACTTAGCAATAGTCTTATTGTCGCTGGTAGTACATTTTAAAGAAGAAGCATCTTCAACTTCTATGGTATAACCAAATTTATCATTATTAGGGTTATTAAAATATAGGGTGTATGTTTTGTTTTTTTGGTTAAACTCATATGTTACTTTGTAGTCATCTTTTATCCTTTTAAATTCGTTTAATTCATTGGTACTGCAAGCGGCATAAACGCTATCTAAACATAAGAAAAATAATAATCCAAATAACATAAAATACTTCGTTTTTTGCATATTACCTCCTTTGTCTAGTTTCCTACTATTTTGAGTATATCATAAATTGGCAAGAAAAAAAAGACTTTTTTGTCTTTTTAAAGATATTTATTTGGCTCCTCACTTGTAAAAGTAACTTCCACCATACAATGGAATTTAAGTTTACAATTGAGCTATTTATTTGGCTTTTTAAAGATGATAAGTTAAATTTAGAGGAGTATATTTGTTATGGATATTACTTTTAATTTTGGGTTTATTTTTTTATAATTATGATTTATCTTTTTATTGATATATTCTATCATTAATTTCTTTTAGTTAGTAGTGGTGCTTTCTTAGTTTTAGGTATTTTTGGTAGCAAAATATTTTTTAATGCTATAAAGAAGATTATCAACAATTATATCTTGATATTTTTCGTGAGTTAAGCGATATCTATCATCAGGATTTGATAAGAATCCTACTTCAATTAATACTCCAGGAGGATCTATATTACGATACATATAGTAGGTATTGTTTTGCTTGGGTGGTCTTACACTGTAACTTTTTTCTTTTAGATATTTAGTTAGTTTTTCGGCTATATCTTTATTGTTTTTATTTCTGGTAGTATAAAATATTTGTGTTCCTTTCCATTTGGTGTTGGCAATATAATTTTGATGAATTGAAATGTATAAATCTGGTTTCGTTTTATTAATTAAGTATGCCCTACTAATGAGATCACTTCTTTTACGATGTTTATTTTTTACTGATAAATCTGTATCTTTTTCACGTGTTAAATAAACGGTAGCACCTTCATTGGTTAAGGCTGTTTTTAGTTTTTGACAGATAACTAGGTTAATATCTTTTTCTAAAATTTTTTTATAAGTTGTACCGCTATCAATACCACCATGTCCTGGATCTAGATAAATGGTTTTTCCTTCTAGAGTGTTAGTCTCTATATTAGCATAGGCTTTAGAGATAGAAAAGATGGTAATTAGTAAACATAAAAATATTATTATTTTTTCTTTATTCATACTTAAGTATATGAATTATTTATAATTAAAGACTTGTTTTTATATTTATATTAAATTTATGTAGATGAGAGGCCTTTTATTTTTATAGATATTGTGATAGAATTAGTTAGAAATTTGGTGATATTATGGAAAAAATTGAATTATTGGCTCCGGCTGGTAATATGGAGTGTTTAATAGCAGCAATCCAAGCTGGATGTGATGCAGTGTATTTGGGAGGAAATCTTTTTGGGGCAAGAGCTTTTTCTTTAAATTTTAGTGATGAAGAATTAGTTGCAGCGATTGAATATGCTCATCTATATGGAGTTAAAATTTATGTAACAGTTAATACTTTGATATATGAGGATGAGGTAGAAACTTTTTTAAGTTATGTGGAGTTTTTGCATAAGAATAATGTTGATGCAGTTATTATTCAAGATTTGGGAATGTTTGATTTAGTTAGAAAAACTTTTCCTAATTTAGAGATTCACGCTTCAACACAAATGCATATTCATAATTTGGATGGTGTGCAGTTAATGGAAAAACTTGGAGTTAAGAGAGTTGTTTTAGCTAGAGAAACTAGTATTGATAAGATTAAAGAGATTAAAAATAATAGTAATGTGGAATTAGAAATATTTATTCACGGGGCTTTATGTATTAGTTACTCTGGTCAATGTCTTATGAGTAGTCTTATTGGGGGAAGAAGTGGAAATAGAGGGACTTGTGCTGGTAGTTGTAGACTTAAATATGATGTTATTGATAGTTCTTCTAGAAAAATTAATACGGGAGCATATCCACTTAGTACGAAGGATTTAAATGGTATTTCAGGGGTTGGTCAATTGATTGATATTGGAGTACGTAGTTTAAAAATTGAAGGAAGAATGAAGTCTAAGGAATATGTTTATATGGTTGTTAGTTTATATAGGCAGGCAATAGATAGTTATTATAATAAGGGAAAAGTTTCTTTTGATGAAGATGATTTATTAAAACTTAAAAAAATATTTAATAGAAATTATACGAAGGGATTTTTATTTAATACTTTTAATAATGATATAATTAATGGTTATAGACCTAATCATATGGGAGTTGATATAGGGACTGTTACTAAATATGAAAAGGGAAAAGCTTTTATTAAGTTAATAGGAAATATAAGTATAGGGAGTGGGCTTAGAGTAATTGGTGAAGATCACGATGTGGGAATTATTGTTAATGATTTTTATGTTAATAATAAATTAGTAAAGTCTGCTAAAGCTGGGCAAATAATTGAAATTAAAGTATTAGGAAAAGTTAAGGCAAATGATAGAGTTGTGATTACTTTAGATAAGGAAATTTGTACAGAAATTGATGGAAAGATAAAATTAAACTCTAGGAAAGTTTTAATAGATGGTAGTTTTGTTGCAAAACTCGAGGAGAAAGTCTCTTTAACAATAAGTGATGGGAGACATTTTGTTAAGGTAGAAGGAGCTATTTGTGATGGTGCTAGAAAAACTGCTACTTTAAAGGATGAAGTGATAGTTAAGTTAAATAAGTTGGGGGATTCTGTTTATAGTTATAAGAATCTTAGTGTTCAGATGGATGCTAATATCTTTATTCCTTTAAAAGAAATTAATAATCTTAGACAGGAAGGGATACGTTTGTTAAATGAAGCGAGACTCTATAAGATTGAATTTAAGAGGAAGAAATATGAAATTATGGTTAGTGATTATAAGCAAGAGAGATTGCGTAGTTGTTTAATTACTGAGAATAGTTTATATGATAAGGTAATTGGTAAATATGATATTGTGTATTCAGAGGATGCATATCCTGGAACTATCATTAAATTACCTAGAGTAATTGATAAGTATGAAGCTTATGATAAAGAAGTAATGGTATCTGAAATTGGAGCTTTTAATAAGCTTAAAAATGTTGATACAGATTTTTCTTTAAATGTTACTAATTCTTATACACTTGCTTTCTTACATTCTTTGGGAGCTAAGAGAGTATGTTTATCCTATGAACTTAATGATATTCAGATAAAGGAAATACTTGATAACTATGTTAGAAGATATGGGGTAAGACCAAATGTAGAGTTAATTGTTTCAGGATATGAAGAAGTAATGATTTCTAAATTTAGTTTGAATAAGTATTATAATAATGATAATATTAAGTTAAGAGATAGTTTTGGTAATCTATATAGAGTTAGAACAAAGAATGATTTAATGTATATATATAATTATAGAAAAAGGGATAATTATAAGGATGAATACTATAAGATGGGGATTAATGTGTTAAGGGATAATATTTAGTTATATGTTAAAAGATATCATTTGGGGATTAAATGATATCTTTTAACTTATTTAGAATATATTTTTATTTGTTTATTGGAATCAATTGTTAAGAGAAGAATGTTTTCTCTTTTTTTACCTAAAATTTTTAATTCGTGATTAAGCCATTTTTCAGTAATATTGGCATTTTTTAAGTTTTCTTTTATTAATTCACTATCAATAATTATATTATATACGAGGCCTTTATTTTGGGGATTTAATCCGAGATCTTTTTTAGTAGCAGGTTTTTCTTTTTCTTTTTGTTCAAAACTTATTTTGCCATTTGGTTCTAGGATAGCAGTATTTATTTCATCTAAATTAAAGTACCCCATTAGTCTGGCTTCGGTTTCTAAGATATTGATTGTTATTTTGTTTTTGCGAAGGCTTTCACGATTAATTTTACCATCTTGGATGAGGAGTTCTTCTTTGCCATTTAAAATATTTCTTAAGGTATAACCTTTTAAACTTAGGGAGGAAATGACAATGGAGGTAATAACATAAATGAGAATGCAGATAATGCCTGCTAAAAGATTTTTTTCTATATCAAGAGAGATATCGGCGACAATAGATCCTAAAGTGATGCCGGTAATATAGTCAAACATATTCATTTGAGATACTTGTTTTTTTCCCATTAGTTTAAAGAGGAAGAAAAGTATTATTAAAACAAGAATGGTTCTGGTAATTACGGTTATTATGTCTTTCATATTTTCACCACTTATATTATTTTCAAATTAATAATATTTATGTATTAGAAAATAGCAGATATGGTATATTCTAAATAAGGAATATATATTATCTGCTATAGCTATTTTTATTTATTTTAGTAGTTCTTCTAATATTTTTTTCTCTTCGGCTAATTTTTTTCTATCAGCGTTTACAATATTCTCTGGAGCTTTGGAAACATAATTTATATTAGAAAGTAATTTTTCTCTTCGGGCAATTGATTCTTTTAAAGTATTAATTTGTTTTTCTTTGATATTTTTATCTTCAGGGGTTTCTATTTTTTCAAAAAAGATAGTAGCTTTATAATTATTTGATAGAACTTTATATGATTTTATAGTTAATGGCTCTTTTATTAGATTATCATTTATTTTTAACATATTAACAATAAGAGTGATGTCTTCATTGTTATCAAACATTACTTTCATATCTTTTGTTATGTTATTTTCAACTTTTGTATTTCTAAAGTTTTTTATGAATAATACTTGATCATCTACGAGTTTTTCTTCTTCAAGAAAGATATAATCTTTATTGTATTTAGGATAATCACAAATCATTAAATCTTCTTTTTCTTTTGTTGGTAACATAGAATAGATCTCGGCGGTGACGAATGGCATAAATGGTTGTAGTAATTTTAGTATTCCTGTTAGAATATAACATAGAGTTGATTTTGTTGAGATAGATGGTAAGGAATATTTAGACATTTCTATATAGTTATCACAGAAGCTACTCCATACGAAATCATATATGGTTGCACCAGCGTTGTTAAATTCATATTTATCCATAAACTTCTTTACAGTATGAAGGCATTTTTGGTATTTAGTTAAAATCCATTTGTCTTCATTATTTAGTTCTTCTAATTTTATTTCTTGAAGGTCTTCAATGTTTGATAAAACAAATCTAGCGGCATTCCATATTTTATTGATATAATTCCAGGTGGATTTTATTTTATCTTCATCAAAACGCATATCTGTTCCCGGAGCAACATCGGTTGCTAAGTAGTATCTTAGGGCGTCTGCTCCATAGAGATTGATCATATCAAAAGGATCTATTCCATTTCCTAGACTTTTACTAAATTTTCGACCTTGTTTGTCACGGATTAAGCCGTGGATGAGGCAATCATTAAATGGTCTTTTTCCTAGTATTTTTTCTCCTTGGAAAGTCATACGATTAACCCAAAAAGGAATAATGTCGTATCCAGTTACAAGGCAGGAATTAGGATAATATCTTTTTAGAAGATCACTGTTTTGAGGCCATCCGAGAGTGGCAAATGGCCATAGGGCTGATGAAAACCAAGTATCAAGAACATCTTCATCTTGAATCCAACCGGATTCTTTTGGCGGAGTTAATCCTACATATACTTTATTATCTTTATACCAAGCTGGGATGCGGTGACCCCACCATAATTGTCTAGATATACACCAATCGTATGTAATTTCCATCCAGTGATTCATAGTCTTTTCATATCTAGGAGGAATAAAGTTAACTTTCTCATCTTTTTTTTGCTGAGTTTCTAATACTTTGTCGGCAAGAGGACGCATTTTTACAAACCATTGTTTTTTTAACATTGGTTCTACCATAACTCCAGTTCTTTCACTATGCCCTACTTCGTGGGTTAATGGTTCAATTTCTATAAGTAGACCTTCTTTTTTTAAGTCTTCAACAACTGCGGTTCTAGCTGTTTCTCTACTCATTTTACGATACTTTAATGGAACGTTGTCATTTAGGGTAGCATCATCATTCATAATAACAATCATTTCTAAATTATGTCTATTACCTACTTCAAAGTCATTAGGATCGTGAGCTGGGGTAATTTTAACGCAACCACTACCTTTAGTTATATCGGCATGTTCATCTCCAATAATAGGAATTAGTTTGTTTACAATTGGAAGAAGAACTTTTTTTCCAATTAAATCTTTATATCTATCATCTTCTGGATTAACTGCTACGGCAACATCTCCAAAAAGAGTTTCTGGTCTTGTGGTAGCAACATCTAGGAAGTTTTTTTGGTCTTCTAGAAAATATTTTATGTGATAAAAAGCACTTTTTTCTTCACTATAAATTACTTCTTCATTACTTAAGGCAGTCATAGCCACTGGATCCCAGTTGATTATTTTTTCACCACGATAAATTAACCCTTGGTTATAGTAATCAACAAAAACTTTTTTTACGGCTTCGGACATTCCTTCATCTAGGGTAAATCTTTCTTTAGAGTAATCTAGAGATATGCCTAATTTGGCCCATTGTTCGCGAATTATATTAGCATGTTCATTGGTCCAATCCCAGCAGGATTTTAAAAAATTATCTCTACCATAAGTGTACTTGTTAATTCCGGCATCTTTTAGACGTTTAACAACTTTGGCTTCGGTAGCGATAGCTGCGTGATCCATTCCTGGTAGCCATAAGGTATCATATCCTTCCATTTTTTTGTAACGAATAATGATGTCTTGTAAGGTTACATCTAAGGCGTGGCCTAAGTGAAGAACTCCAGTTACATTTGGTGGTGGTAAAACAATACAAAAAGGTGGTTTATTTGATTTTTCATCACATTTAAAATATCCTTTGTTTTTCCATTTTTCATATTTTCCATTTTCTACTAATTCGTGATTGTATTTAGTTTCTAACATTTTCATCAATCCTTTCATCAACATATTTGTTTATATGATCAAAATATTTTTTAAATTTTGACTTGTTTTTAATGGGGGCATATATTTTTTCTATGATTTGATGTTCTTTTAAATATCTGTATGAATATGTGTAATTTAGATCAAAAATCATAGCTAAGTATAAGATTATTGTTTCGTTTTTGTTTGTCGTATAATGATAATCTATGGGTTTATTTTCAAAAAATAATTTAGATACTGTTTGACTGATGGAGCATTCTTCATCTTTTAAGGAAGCGGTAGAAATACCCATTTGAAGGATATCTAGTTTGTCAGCATCTCTAATTATCTTGCAATGGAGGTCGTTTGACTTTTTTAAGTCTTTGGGATAGGTATATTTATTATGGTATTTTATAGCATCATAAATTATATCGTAGTAAATTTCTTTTGAGTAGTATTTTTTTATTTCATATTCCTTAAAAAGTCTTAAAATTGCTAAGTCTCCGTGATCTATTGATAGAGTATCATTATATGTATGAAATTTATCCCACTGTTCAAATCTAGAGTAATCGTGGAGTAATCCGATGATGGAGGCTAATTCAATATCTATACTGGATAATTTATTATCTAGGGCAATTTGTCTTGAGATATCCATTACTCTTAATGAGTGATAGTATTTTTTAGCTATTTCTTCATCTAAAATATCATAGGTATATACGTATTTGGTAAATTGTTCTTTTAATGCATTAATATCCATATTATCACCTTTTATCTTTATGTCCTTTTAAAAAAAAGTCTATAATGAAAGGGCGAATTACTCGTGGTACCACCTTTCTTATAGACTTGTCTATCACTTGTTACTTTAACGGGTGTCCGTTATATCTTACTTAAATTCAGATATACAACTCACAAGCTACCTTCGGATAAATAAATTATTAGTTTACACCAAACACTAATTCTCTTTAAATTTATGTTATCTTACTCCTCTTGATCGCGGTTTTTAAATATGTATTCAATATTATATCATATTAATTTTATTTTGCAACTTTTATTTTTATATTTTCTTTTTAATATAATTTTTTAAGACTAATTCAATTTGTTTAAAGAATTTTTCTATTTTTTTATCTTCAAAAATCAAAGAATTAGTTATTTTTTCAATGTACTCTTTTTCTTGAACAATTGAATAACTTGATTTATAGTTTAGGGCAAATAGATTAGATAATACGATTAGGATGTTATCGGCATTGTTGTCGGATACTTTATTTTCTATTTGTCTAAATAATTTGAAGTCGTTATATACGAGAGTACTAGGATATGTATCAATACGGTTATCAATATATGGATAATTTATAACCATACGTAGTTCTTCTAATTTGTGGACATCTTTCATAATATTACATATACAGATAGTTTTATCATCTATGTTTTTAGGAAGGCCATCTTTATTGTGACAAAAAATTCCTAATTTAATTAAATTGTCATACTTAGTTTCATTAGTTACTTTTCTAATTAACCCATCTTCAAATAGTATTTCAATTGATTTCATAGTGCTATCTTGTTCAACATTATCTAAATAATTATAGTTTTTTTGTTCAAAGTTACCGATATCGTGAAATAAAGCAATTAGTTCGATGACAACGATTTCTTCTTCAGTAAAGATATTCATTTCACTAGCTATTATTTTTGCTAAATCCATTGATTTTAGAGAATGAAAATACTTGGCTTTAGACCAGGTGTTGTTCATATCTATTTTCTTTATATATTCTTCAAAATATCTTAATAATCTACTACTTTTCATATGTTACCTTTCTGATATGGATATCTATTTTGTTATTGATAAAATTCTATATGTATAATTAGTATATAACAATTACTAATATTTTTCAATATTTTTAGATAATAGTTTTTACTTTTTTATTGGTAATATTTGGTAATATTCCTACCAATTATGGTAATATTTTGATAATGAGTTAATTTATATCTTTCCTTTTATTATAATTAACTGTAGTGGAGGTAAATCATGGATTTAGGAAGTAAAATTAAAAACATCAGATATAACAATAATGTTAGTCAAGAAGAAATGTCTAAGATATTAAAAATTAATAGAAATTACTTATCCAGAATTGAAACTAATAAGTCTTTACCGACCGCTGAAGTATTGACGAGGTTGGCTGAAACTTTTAGTGTTAGTATTGATTCTTTACTCGGGGTTAATCTTGATGGTAAAGAGGGAGAAGTGGCTAAATTAAATAAGATTAAGAAAGTAAATCAATATTGTTCTTGTCTTTCTAATTCAGAACTAGACTTTGTTATTAATATGTTGTGTGTGATGACAAATAATGCTAGAGGAAAACTAAATCAATAATATTTGTAGTTTACAATTAATATTTGTAAACTTTTTTTATCAAGATATTTATGTTTGCTAAAGTATGGTATAATTTTGGTGGAGGGATAGTTATGATATATGTTAAGGATATTGTAAATATTTGTAAAGGAGAACTTATCTCTGGTGATGAGAATATTGTTTGTATAAATTTTACTAAGGATACGAGAAATTGTTATGATGGAGATGTTTACTTTGGTATTAGAGGAGAAAACTTTGATGGGAATTCTTTTTATAAGGAGGCTTTTTTAAAGGGTGCTAAGGTATGCGTTTTAGATAATATAGAAGTAATTGATCGAGATTATATTAGGGACAAAACGGTGGTGTTGGTTAGTGATTCAGTTAAAGCTTTGCAAGATATTGCTAAATATAAAAGAGAATTATATGATATTCCGGTAGTAGGAATTACTGGTAGTACAGGAAAAACTTCGGTTAAGGATATGATTTATAAAATCCTTAGTAAAAAATATAAGGTATTGGCGACGGAAGGAAATTTTAATAATGAGATTGGTCTTCCTTTAACAATTCTTAAACTTAAAGATGAGGAATGTTTAGTATTAGAAATGGGGATGAATCATTTTAAGGAAATGCACGATTTATCTAATATTGCTAAGCCTAATGTTGCGGTTATTACTAATATTGGAACATCCCATATTGGAAATCTTGGTAGTAGAGAAAATATTCTTAAGGCAAAATTAGAAATATTGGATGGAATGGTTGATGGAACTTTAATTATTAATAATGATAATGACTTGCTTAGAACAGTTAAGTATGATAATTTAATAACAGTTGGAATAGATAAAAAAAGTGATTATATGGTTCACGATTTAAAAGAGGGAGTATTTAGTTCTGAATTTTATATTAATGATAGATATGTAACTATACCTGTTGGTAGTAGAGCTTATGTTTATAATGCTTTATTGGCTTATGCAGTAGGAAAAAAACTTGGAGTTAGTGATGATGATATTGTAGATGCTTTAAAGGAATTTAAATTAACTCCTCATAGATTAGAGGTGTTAAGAAAGGATAATGTTACAATTATTGATGATACGTATAATGCTAGTTTAGATTCGGTTAAAAATGCTTTATCAATGCTTAGCAAGGTGGATGGGAGAAAGGTTTTTATATTTGCTGATATACTGGAAACGGATAATTTTTCAGCAGATATTCATAAAAGTATTGGTAAGGAGTGTGTAGATAAGAATATTGATGTAGTTATTTGTGTTGGAGAGCTTGCTAGATATACTTATGATATCGTTAAGGATAGGAATATTGATAGTTATTATTTTCATAATAATCAAGAGTTGTTAGAAAAGATTGAGACAATTATTAAAGATGGAGATACAATCTTAGTAAAGGGTTCTCATAGTATGAATTTAATTGAGGTAGTTAATTATTTAATTAAATAGTTTGAGAATATAATATTAATAGCATATTTTCAATAAGAGAATATACTATTAATTTAGTTTAGTTCTTTATTTTATATAAAAATAAAAGCAATCTGTAAAAAGATTGCTTTATATATTTAGTTCGAATAGTTCGAACACTTTTTTCAATGGGACGGATTGTGGGAATCGAACCCATAATAAAATAATCAGAAAGGAACCCGTTGGATTATTATATTATTTATGATAAAAATGATAATTTAATAGCTTATTGTGAGAATTTAGATGAATTAAGTGAATTTGTAAACCGTAGAAAAAAAGAGCTTAAATATAGATTAAAAAATAAAAATAAATATTATATACAAGTTCCTAATTTATTAAAAATTTACAAATTTAGTTGAAAAAAATTAAGCGAGGTCGTACCTCGTTTTTTTGTATGTTATTTTAATTATAGAAAGGAGCGTTTAAAAATGGTAGAAAAAGAATTGAAAGCTACTTTAGT
>ERZ857629.1014-NODE-1014-length-33987-cov-7.143316_pt1 | contig 33987 bp, 30 predicted proteins | sample MGYA00519700_ERZ857629 | MGnify/ENA primary metagenome ERZ857629 (study PRJEB31778, sample SAMEA3449351) | human gut metagenome | biome: human gut; feature: human-associated habitat; material: faeces | place: United Kingdom | collected 2010/2012 ... | reverse complement strand
ATTTAAGGGGTAATTAAAGAACTTAAAAATGTTCTTGTAGTAACACCAAGATTGCAAGAATTCTCAAAAACTTGAAGAAAAGTCTGATGACCATGTCCTCCACTTTTCCAACATCTTATTTTAGCACCACTTACCTTAACAGAACCAGGATCATAAAAAGTATCATGTTCTAAATCAATAACCCCTTCTTCAACAGCTGCAGATGTAGTAATAATTTTAAACGTAGAACCAGGTTCATAAGTCATCCATATAGGCAAATTCCTATTAAGAGTCTCTGCACTATAATTCTTATAATTATTAGGATCATAATTAGGACGAGAAGACATTCCTAAAACCTCACCAGTATTAGGATCCATTGCAATTGCAAGAGCATTATCAGGACTAAACATTTTAACTATATTATTAAGTTCCCTTTCAATAGAAACCTGTATATCATAATCAATAGTAAGCATTATATCCATACCACTAGTAGCTTCAATATACACTTCACTAATATCAAGCTTATTACCCTTAGCATCACTATAATACTTAATTGCACCATCATCACCAGTTAAATAATCATTATATAAAAGCTCAATACCAGATAACCCCTGATTATCTATACCAACATAACCAATAACATGAGATAACATTTCATTATTAGGATAATATCTTTGAGACTCTTTAACTAAATAAACACCATCCAAATTATAGCTATTTATCTTATCACTAACTTCTTTAGATAATCTCCTACCTTCAGGATGAATCCTTTCAATAGAAGTCACTTTAGTAATATGTTTATAAATATCATCATATGAAGTATTCAAACACTCACTAAGTATTTTAGCAGTCCTTTCCTTATCAACAATTTGATTAGGTATAACAATCAAAGAAGTAGTAGTAATATTATCAGCAAGAACTTTACCATTACGATCAAGTATCTTTCCACGTTCAGCAGTAATAGGAAGCTTCCTACTCCATAAATCATCAGAAAGTAAACTAAGCTTCTTATAAGAAACAGTTTGAACATAAAAAATACGTAAAATAACAAATATCAAAAGTACAACTATAACAAATAAAACCATTTTAATTCTAATATTATTATTCTTAGTAAACAAAGTAATCACCAGTTAATTATATAAAAAAATAAAAATATTAGAACCAAAACCAATCTACACAAACCCAAGATTACAAGTATTTAGAAACACTTAAAAAAGAACCAATTGGTTCTCATACTAATTATTTATCATAAAAACAATATCTTCTAAAAACAAATTATTATAATAATTTTTCTTTTCAAGTTCTAATATAAAACTTAATAAATCTTGTTTTACTTTTTCATCACATTTTCTATTTATTATTCTAAAATACATTCCTATCAAAGGAAACTTAGTAACAATATAATCATCAAAATTCAATTTATTTGTATCATTATACGCATTAATAATACTTATAATTATTTTAAGACTTTCTTCATATTCACTACCAGATATATATTGTTTTATCATATTTAAATAAAAATCAGTCATTTCTTCATATTCATTATCTAATGATAAAGAATTATATAAATTATTATAATAATATTCATACTCTTGACTAGGATAATATTTTCTAAAATAATTTTCAAAAGTATTCATTTCAAAACATACAGAATCTATTCCCTTTGACGACAATAAATAATCTTTTATCTCTTCAGCTGGTATTAACTCTAAAACACTTTTTAAATCACTTTTTTTCTTTTTAATTTCAGGCTTTAAATCACTAACAAAATATTCCCGATTAGAAATTGCAATTAATACTGCGTACTCATGTTTACACGGAAAATCACAAGGACAAGTACAGTTTAATAAAACATCATCAAAAGTATTCTCAACACTAACAATATAAGGCTTTTCATTACTTCCTCTTACCTTAGCATAGTATTTATTCTTATCGTCTATTTTACAACATAAAACAACATTACCATCTTCATAATATTTTCTTCCTCTAGATTTAATTTGATATTCAAAACAATCATCCATTTCCTCTAATAACTCATCTTCGTCACAATATAAGATTTCATCAACACTATCTTCATCAAAAGCATTTACATCATTTGTATCATCTAGCAGTTCTTCACAATCATTAATAATATCACTAATGATTTTTTCAGAATTCAAATTAATAGTCATACAATATCACTCTCCTAATTCAAGTATAACACAAAAATAATGAATACAAGTATTTTAGAACATCACTACTTAATTATAAATTACTATTTAAATTTTATATTCTTGTAATCAAGCTATTGAACTCATTCCATCCAATAACTTTATCTTTTTGCATTCTACCTACCAATATACCAGTAGAAATATTATTTTCCTTAGAAAATTTTTTAATTATTTTCTCATCAAGCAAAGAATTACTATTAATAAAACTCTCATATGCATCTTTAGAAATCAAAATATTCTTAGCAAACTCATCAGCTTCAGTTTCAATTTGATTTTTTTCACTATTCTCTAAATCAACGAAAACTTCCTTTTTACTATGCTTTAAAAGATGAGCAATTTCATGAAATAAAGTAAACCATAATATATCATCTTTCTTTCCTCTATCACTTAACATTATAATTGCCTTATCACAGGTAATCTTATAAGACACACCATTCACGTATGTATTCGGTAAATGAGGCTCAAATATCAAAGCAACTCCACATTCTGCTAATAATTCTTTAATTTCTTCATACTGTTCTAAGAAAGGTTTACTAGCAAGATTTCTAATTAACTTAACATTTTTCTTTAAAAGATCTATGTCAAATTTGTTATATTCTTCTTTATTAGATTGTATCTCTCCATATCTTAACCAACAATATAAAGATTCAAACGAAAAATTTTCATGTTCACTTTTTCTAAATGCTAGTTTTCTCTTAAGTTCAGTATCAAAAGAAAGAGAAGCAACAGAAAAAAATTTTCTCAAATTTATTACTTTTTCAATCGAATCCCTTGTCTTTTCGATACAATCCCAATTACGTTTTGCCATCTCAGAATATGGAATATTCTCTAAATATTTCACATCATTTTTTATTGATTCCATATCATTTTTTCTTTCCAATAACTCTCTATATCTACTTTCTAAATTATTCCAAAAACTAGCCGGAATATTAAATACATACTCTAACTTCAACGCAGTAGCAGTAGTTATAGGAGCTTTTCCATTTATTATTTCATTAATTGTTTTTTTATTAATACCAGTTTTATCAGCCAAATCAAGTTGACTCATACAATTAATTTCTAATAATTCCAAAATTGTTTCACCAGGTGCAATTACATATTCTTCAAATTCCTTAAACTTACTCATAATGTTTAGACACCTCCATTATTTCTATTTCTTTTATTTTTCTTAAATCTTCCACTATTATATTATTATCTTTTTGTCTAAAAATTAATCTATATTGTCCAGTAATATTAATAGCATAACATTCTTTTAAATCACCACTTAATTTATGCCTTCTATGAGGTAAAGAAGTTGGAACATCATTCAAGGAGTCAAATGATTTTAATTCTGCAATTCTTCTTGGTAATTTTTTAGCCACTTCAAAGCCATATTTTTTTACCAATTCTTTATTGTGTACTGGATTTTCACACATTTTCTTAAGTTTTTCATTTTTATACGTTAAATTCATTCAGCCCTCCTTTTTTTGATTAACGTAATTGGTTAATTAAATTATATCACATAAAAAGAAAAAATCAATAGTTTTAGCAAACTTTTTAAATAACAATTAAAAAAGAACCAATCGGTCCTTAATTAAATCTTTTCTTTAAAACAAAGCAACTAGACATACCTACAACTGATATAAACAAAGTAGCAAAACTTATTAAAATATTATCAGCAGTATTAGGGTTTTCTACAGTAGTATTTTTAGCAATAATGCCATACTCACTCAAATGAGTAGTTTCAAATATAATATATCCATTTTCTACCTTCGCAGGAATAGTTTCTTTAATTTCATTATTCAAAATATAAACAACTTCATACTTATTATATCCCTTTAAAGATTCAGGTAAAGCAATTTTAATTCTCATCTTAGTATTACTAATACTAACCACTTGTCCATTTTCGAGAACATTTATATCTGCAACAAACTTAACACCCTTATCAGATAATTTTTTTGAAACATTTATAGACTTAATATCTAAAACATAAGTATCACTAACCTCTGTATCAAATGTAATTGACCCTTTAATTTTAGAACTACTAGTAATTTCCTTTACTCCTTCCGAAGAAGATCCTGCATCCTTCTTCCAAGTAGCATATAAAGTTACATTTTGATAGTATTCCGCACCATTTACATTTTTAATCATAGTGTCTTTTTTAAGATCATCCTTATCATCTTTATCCCATCTTCTCCAATATATGTAAGTATAATTCTTTCCGCTTCCATCTTTTTTAGAGTTCCATCCAGTAAAAGTATATCCACTCCTTACTGGTACATATGGTAAAAGTGACATAGATGTTCCTGAATCTCCACCACTTAAATAATCATATCTATTAGAAGTCATACCAGAAATAGTTCCACCATTTGCATCTAATATTAATACTCTATCATCACCTTCAAAAGTATTCTTTGTATATGTAGCAGTCACATTAACTAAAGTACCTTTTGCAAAATAACTTGAGTCAATAGAAGTAACAAACTTTCCATTCACATCCCATCCAACAAAAGTATATCCTTTTCTTACTGGAACATATTTTTTCAAATCAATTTTTGTAAACTCTGATGACTTACTTTTTAATAATATTTTTGATTTTTCATTTACTTTTCCACCAAATGCATCAATTGATACATAATAATTATCTCCATCATTTAATGATTTACCTTCAAACTTTGCAGTAAGAATTAAACCATTATTATAAGTAACTTCTTCTCCATTTGATTTATAAAAGTTCCCACTAGAAGTAAAATCACTTATTGCTAAATCTTCATTTACTTTTACCTTATCACTATTTACCCAATGTGAAAATTCATTTATTCCATTAAATGGAGTAATACCTTTTGTTAACTCAGATAATTTAACTGTAGTCTCACCATCAGCAACATCAAATCTTACAATTTTAGCATATTCATCATCAATAACAGCATCAATATCATTACCATCAACAGTCATAACTAAGGAATATTTTCCATTTTCACTAATTGTCATAGCACTAACACTAGCCATTCCAAAAATACTAATTACTGCGATTAACATCATAAATAATGTCTTTTTTAATTTCATATTCTTCTCCTCCTAAAACAAGAACAAAACGTTCTCTTAAAACTAAGTATACTATAAAAAAGTATAACAAACAATACCCTTGTCAGTTAAAACAATGCATCTAACGACAACTAATTAAATCTTTTCTTCAAAACAAGACAACTACCTATACCAACAACTGATATAAACAAAGTAGCAAAAATTACTAAAATATGATCAGCAGTATCAGGGTTTTCTACATAAGTTCCAATAACAAACTTAGTGCTAGCAACACCACCATTACTAAATACCACTTTTAAACTATGAGTACCGATAGACAAACCACTTAGATAAGTATCATTAAAAGTAATAATAGTACTACCTTCTTTAGAAACATAATTTTTTTCACTAACTAACTTATCATCAACATAAACCTTACCACCAGATTTAAATAAATCATAAGAAGCATCAATCTTAAAACTAGCACTCTTATCCTTATTAATTAAATACTTTTGATTAGCGCCATCCACTACTTTATATTCTTTTACATCTTCTACATACTTAAAAATGAATTCATATTTACATCTAGTATAATAATCAGTTCTAGTTTCAAGTAAGATTTTACCACCATCAAGTTTATCAATATCCAATGCAGAACCTGTATATTGCATATGAAATCCTTTAAAAATCTCATTCTTTTTATTTCCAACATTTACTGCAGTTAAGATTGCTTTATTTTCTGTTCTATTTCCCACTATCTTTATAACAGCTTCACTCTCATTATCTGTAATTGATAACCCTTTATTATCTCTTTTATAATATAGTGTTTTATTTAAATCCGCAAATGATTTTAATCCCTCTGTTAACTCATCAGTTTTTGAAAAATCTATTACATATTCTTTTCCATCAGTCAAATCAATTACACCTTTTGATGATATATCATCATAAACATTCTTAACAGTCGTATTAACGACAATATTTGCTCTTACAAACTTAATATCTAATTTCCCATTAAATTTACTTGATTCTAAGTTAAATGTAGATTTAGACTCACCATCTATTGCTGTCATAGGATAATACCAATTATTAATATTAAATTTTATAGATGTACTCGCACCAACAACGCTATTATCCTCAATTTCTTCAATTACAAACTTATACTCTGCTTCATCTAAATCAACCAACATATTATTTTCAATATTAGCAACTAAATCATCACCTTTAAATAATTGTACTTTTGCTAGATTGCTATATTCCACATAACCATCATGAATAGTTGCACCATCAAAATTAAGCGTTACATCATTTTTAGCATCTACATTATAAATACAAAAAAAACTACATATTCCTATTATTGAAACAAATAATAACTTATTTACTCTCTTCATAAAACTCCTCCTCATACAAATTAATATTTATTATATCTTAAAAAGTTAAACCAATCAATAAAATTATTTACTTTTCTATATAACCATACACCCTATCAGCATACATCTCATCACTAATACTCTTATATCTTTCACCATCATAATCATCAGTAAAACCATTATATGCTTTATAAATCTCATTAGTCTCTACATCATAAACCCTTTCATATCCAAGTATAGCATCACTTTGTTTTTGACTCATAATATCATAAGACTTACTCCTACTCTCCCAAGCACTCATATAAGAATCAAACGCCCTTTGAATACTAGCATTAATCTCTAAAGCCTTCTTGGTTTGTGCATTATTATCATCAATAGTCTTCTTTACATAACTATCACTAAACTCAATAGAATTAACAGACTTAAGAAGTATATCCTTATAATCTATAAAATCATTCTCATTCGCAGTAACACTCATAATATCATAAACCATATAATATAAAATATCTGAGCCACCTTGATACTGATTACCAAAATTAACTATTGAAGCAAGAAACATACCTTCACCCTTCTTCTTATTATTTCCAGTAAAAGTAGCCCTTAAAACCTTACTATCAAGCGCCACACTCTTCATCGAAGCATCACTCTTAAACTCTTCAACCTTTTTAAAATCACTATAAACAGGAAACTTAAAATTAGACAAAGTAGGTTCAACACTATTCATATACTTACCAATATCATTAAACTTCTTATAAAATCCCTCAGTAGTTGGATTATCTAAAACAACAGCATCACTAAAAACCTTATATTTAGAATCATTCCCACTTAAATTATAATAATTATTCCAAAATTTTTTAGCACTATTACTCTTAAGTAATGGTTGCATCTTAATCATTAAAAAAATCGAATTATTATCATCATCCGGATCATAAGCATGAATAGCATAATAAACACCAGTACCAGCACTTTCCACCTTATATCCATCTGGAACCTTCATATTAAAAACATCACTCCTATAATCAACAAGCTTAAGCTTTGAAGCCTTAGACTCCACTATTTTAACCTTTTCTTTCTTAGATACAATCTTAGAATCATTCTTATAAAAAAACAATCCCCCTAAAACAAGTATTACAACTACTATAACAATTATATTCTTTTTATTCATATTATACCTCCACATAAATAGTATAGTAATCAAAATAAAATATATCAATAAAATTGCCAAATAAAACATTGCTTTAAATGACAACTTTATAAGTAAAACAAATAAATATATAGTATAATAAATATAGGTGATCAAAATGGACTTTAAAGATAAATTAAATTACTACATAAAAATACTAAACATAACATCAAAAGAACTATCTAATAAATCAAACATATCAGAATCTGTAATAAGTAGATACAAAAAAGGAGAAAGAACTCCTTTAATAAATAGTAATCAGCTAAATAAATTAATAACTGCTCTAAACGATATTAATATAGAAAAACAAAACCCTATAAAAGAAAACATCAAAATGGAACTAGAACAAACTATAGAAGATAAAGATAACTTTAACTATGAAAACCTAGACACTCTTATAAAAGAATTAAATATTAATATAAATAAAATGGCAAAATATATAAACTTCGATCAATCACACATATCAAGAATAAGATATGGAAAATCTAAACCAAGAGATCCAATTAATTTTGCTACAAAAGTAACAAACTATATTATTGAGAAACATAATACTAATGAAGACATAAATATAATAAAAAGCATTATAGGAAATGAAAACGATATAGAAAAAGAAATAATAAATTATTTAACTACAACCAATAAACAAGATCAAAAAATAATAAACTTCCTAGAAAAGTTCAATGATTTTAACCTAAATGACTATATAAAAGAAATAAAATTTGATGAACTAAAAATACCAACCATTCCATTCTATAAAGCCAAAACTAAAAACTATTACGGTCTTGAAGAAATGAAACAAGCAGAACTAGACTTTTTCAAAACAACAGTCCTATCAAAAACAAAAGAAGATATATTTATGTATAGCAATATGCCTATGGAAGATATGGCAAAAGATTTAGAATTCAGTAAAAAGTGGATGTTTGCCATAGCATGTTGTCTAAAAAAAGGACTACATCTAAACATAATTCACAACCTAGATAGACCATACAATGAAATGATGTTAGGACTCCAAAGTTGGATTCCTATATACATGACAGGACAAGTATCACCATACTACTTCAAAAACAATAAAAATAACATCTACAATCAGATTGACTACACGTCAAAAGTCGTAGCTTTATCCGGTGAATGTATAAACGGCTCACATAGACTTGGAAAGTACTATTTAACAACAAACAAAAAAGAAGTCGAATATTACAACCAAAAAACAAACCTTTTATTAAAAAAAGCAAATCCTCTTATGGAAATATATAAAGAAGAACAAAAAGAACAATTTGAAAACTTTCTAAAAACATCATATAAAACAAAAACAAAAAGAACTAGAATCTACTCTAGTCTACCACTATTTACTATAGATGATAATACTTTAAAAAATATATTAATAAATAATAAATTAACAAATACTGAAATAAACAAAATAATTAAATATAAACATGAAGAAGAAAAAACTATAAAAGAAATACTAAAAGACAACATAATAAATGACATAATAACCAAATCAAATAGTAATGAAACAATTAACCTATCATTAGAAAACATCTTTTATAAAGATATAAAATACACATACGAAGACTATTTAAAACACTACGAACAAACTATAAAATATGAACAAAAAAATAAAAACTATAAAGTAACAATCACTAATAACAAACCATTCAATAATATTACAATAACCATTCTAGAAAACAACTATGTAATACTTACTAAAAGTAAAAATCCAACTATTCATTTTGTAATAAAACATGAAAAACTAGTAAATGCTATAACAAATTACAATCCGTTAATAAAGTAAGTTATAAAAACTTACTTTTTATATAAAAAAAAAAGACCACCTAAGTGATCTATTTAAACAAATTCTTAACTCTATCTATAAAAGTAGTATTATCCTCACTCTTAACTTCAGTCTTTTTATCCTCTTTCTTTTCTTGTTTTTCAACAACCATTACAAACTTAGTATTAGTATTAACACTACTATCTTTAACAGATATAGTTTGATAATCTTCTCCTAACTTAACTAATCGTTTTATATTATTTTTATAATACATAATATTATCAGTAGCACTACTAAGTTTATTTATACCTTGTTTATTAAAAGCACTAATACCAGAATTAAGTTCCTTAAGTCCATTATTCAAATCATTTGTACCCTTATTAAACTCATTCATTTTACTATCAAGCAAACTTACTCCTTCTTTTAGCATTGTAGTACCATCATTAATCTTTTTAGAGCCATCTTCTAATTTAGTAAGATAAACTTCCAAAGAATTAACAAGTTCATTAACACTAGAACTACTCGAAGTAATAATCACTTTAGCAGTCGTTAAATTAACAACATCATTAGTTAAAACACTAATAGCTTTAGTATAAACTTCATAATTATTTTCATAATCATACTTAATTTGATACTTAGTCATTCTACCTTCATCATTTGATCCTAAAATATCATCATAACTAACAGAATCAAGTCCCATACTATCATACTTAGTTTTTAAAGTTTGAGCCTTAATAGTAAGACTTTCTATCTCACCTTTCGAAGCATTTATTTGATTATCAATTGCACTAACTTTACTCAAAACTTCTGGATCATTCAATTCACCCTTCTTAGAATTAATTGTACTAATTATTTGATTAATACCAGAATGCAATTCACTAGTTGATCCTTCAAGTAATTCTAATTTATCTAAAATAGTATCAATCTTTTCCTTAATAAGTAAAGCATTATCATCAATCTTCTTTGAACCATCCACTAACTTATTTGAACCTTTTTCAATAGTATTAATTGAACTTTGTAACTTATCAACACTACTACTTAAACTATCCATCTTAGAAAAAATACTTAAATCATCACTACTAATAACTTTCGGAGTCATAAGAGTATAAATACTATTAAGAACAAAATTATTAGTATCATAACTTATAACAACCTTATCAAGACCCTTTAACTCATCAATATTTAAACTTTCATATAAACCTGGAGTAGAAAGACCTACCACAAAATATTCATTTCCTTTATCAATAACCTTACCATTCAAAACACTAATATTACTATTATCTTTATTAGAAATACTAGTAACAGTACTAACTACAAATGGTGTATATAAACTATTACCAGATACAACATGCTTATCCTTATTAGTATATTTAATAGTTATTTCAACTCTACCCTTCTTACCTAGTAACTCATCTAAAGAAATACTCTTTCCATCAAGCTTATAAGTAATCTCTTCACTTACAGGCAATTCATTCTTTAATGTACCTTGATAAAAAACATCACTATCTAAATTCTTAAAAGTAACTTTATTCTTACTCTTAGTAAAAGGATCATCATTATTTAAATTAACTATATTCTCTAAATCAGTATAATCATCAAGAACCTTTTTATTTTCACTATTAATCAAATGTTCATTAACTAATATCTTATTAACACTTCCATCACCTAAAAGCTTAGCATAAACAGTTTCTTCCCTATCAAGTGCCATAACACTACTAGGAACAAACATAGCTAGTAAAAGTGCACCAATCATTATTTTATTTCCTTTATTTTTCATAACCTTCCTCCTTATAATCAATCTATCAAATATCAACAATATAGATGGTAAAATAGTAAGCACTGTTATCATACTTATAATAGCACCCCTAGAAATAAGAGTACATAAAGAACCAACCATCTCTAACTTAGAATAAAGACCTACTCCAAAAGTAGCAGCAAAGAAACACAAACCACTAGAAAGTATTGAATTACTACAATAATTAAGCGCCATCCTCATTGCCTCAAACTTATCACTACATTCCATTCTATACTTCTTATAATTAGTAGTAAGTAAAATTGCATAATCAATTGTAGCCCCAAGTTGAATAGTACCAAGTACAATCGGACCAACAAAAGGTAACACATCTCCACCAAAATAAGAAATACCCATATTTACAAATATTGCAAACTCTATTGATGCAATAAGAGGAATAGGAAGAACAATAGACTTAAGTACAAATATCATAATTATAAAAATACAAACTATCGAAGAATAATTAACATTATTAAAATCTTTATCACTAATATCCACCAAATCCTTAGTAAGAGGCCCTTCTCCCGCAAATATTGCATTAGAATCATAACTCTTAATTATCTTATTAACCTCATCAATTTGATTATTAAGCTCATCAGTTGCAACATCATAATTAGAATTAAGAAGTATTAACCTATACTTATCACTAACAAACAAACTAGATAAATCACTAGACAACATATCAATAGATAACCCACTATCCTTTAACTTAGAATAAGATAAAACCATATCTATTCCATCAACACTCTCTAACTCCTCTACCATCTTAAGTTCAGTATCAAGCTTCATATCCTTATCCACTAAAACAATCTCAGTAGAAACAAGACCAAACTTACTCTTCAACTCGGAATTAGCACTAATACTCTCTAAAGTCTTAGGCAAACTCTCATCTATTTTATAATAAACATCTACTTTAGAATTAGCCATATAAAATGGAACTAAAAGAAGTAAAAATACTACAAACACTTTCTTATAATTTCTAATTATAAAATCATTAAACTTATTAAACTTAATACTTATCACTTTATGTCTTGTCTTTTCTATATATTTATCAAAACAAAGCAATAAACTAGAAAACACAGTAATAACACAAATAACTCCAAGTAATACTCCCTTAGCCATTACTAAACCTAAATCTTTTCCTAAAGTAAGATTCATTGTACACAAAACCAAGAACCCCGCCATAGTAGTAAGAGCACTACCAATAACAGAGGTGAATGTCTCAACAATAGCATTACTCATTGCTTCCTCTTTAGTCTTATACTTCTTAATCTTATCTAAATAAGAATGATATAAAAATATAGAAAAATCAGTAGTAACCCCAAGTTGTAATATTGCAACAAGAGCCTTAGTAATATAAGAAATTTCTCCAAAAACAATATTAGAACCAAGATTAAATACAATAGCAATTCCTATATTTGCAAGAAGTAAAATTGGTGCTAAATAAGAATCTAAAAACAACTCTAAAACAAGCAAACAAAGTAAAACTGCAATTATAACATAAATAGTAATTTCACTATCAGACAAATTCATAGTATCCAAAACCATTGAACTCATCCCACTAACTTTAATATCATTAGATAACTCTCTAATCTCACTAATAGCATTAATCGTAGTATCCGAAGAAGTAGAATCATTAAATGTTACAAAAAACAACGTAGTATTATCCTTATACATCTTATCAGTTATTTCACTAGGTAACATTTCAATAGGTACATTAGTACCCACTACATCATAAATACTAACAACTTTATTAACACCATCAATATCTTTAATCTTATCTTCTAGTTTTAATAAATCTTTACTAGTAACATTATCCGCTATTACAATAGAATAAGCACCCATATTAAAATCATCTTTTAATATATTTTGCCCTTTAACAGTCTCAATATCCTCAGGCAAATAAACAAGTATATCATAATTAATATTAGTAAACTTCATCCCAACAAGAGACAAAATAAATAAAACTACTGTAATAATTAATATAATACTCTTATGCTTACATATAAAATCAGCAATCTTTTTCATAATATAACCTCCACGCTTTATAATTCTATTCCAAAAACATAAAATATTCAAAAACATAAACTACATTATGTAAACATAACCAACAAAAAGTAAAAACTGTATGTATAAATAAACAACAAAAAGTACATTATCTTTACAAATGTACTAAAAGTAGTATAATTAAGTTGGTGATATTAATGAATAAAAAAGATTTAAGAGTAATAAAAACAAAAAACAATTTATATAACACACTAGTAGAACTAATGAAAGAAAAACAATTCGAAGAAATAAAAGTATCAGACATATGCAACCATGCTCTAGTAAATAGATCAACCTTCTATGCTCACTATAATGATAAATATGAACTACTCGAAGAATACATAAAAGTATTAAAAGAATCATTTACTAAAGAACTAGAAAAAAATAAAAACATTTCCAACACTAAAGAATACTATATGGAAATGATAAAAATATTTCTAGACCACGTCGAAGATAAAAAACAAATATATTCAAGTATTATGATAAACAATAGAAATAGTATGACAATGGACATAATATATGATGTTTTAAATCAAGACATAACAAATAGATTAAAAAACGAAACAATAAAAGAAATACCAAGTGATATCATGGCAAAATTCTATCTTGGTGCAATATTTAATGTAGGAATACAGTGGTTAAATAATAGCAATAAATACACAAAAGAAGAACTATTAAAATACTTAAATCTATTATTACCTGAAGAAATAAGTAAATAACACTTATTTCTATTTTTTTATAAAAGAAAAAAGATACTAAAAAGTATCCTATAATCCTCCTCCACTACCAAAGGAATCTAACTCTTCTTGAGTAAGTATTACAGTAATTCTCATTCTTCTAGAACCACATACAAAAAGCGCTTCACCTTGAGAATAACCCTTTATACTTTCTTTTTCATTATCATTAAGATCAATAAGCAAAGACAAATCCTCAACAGCCTGTTTCTTAAGACCCATAACCATATAATAAGACGCATTATCAAATATAGCCTTACCTTGAGTAATAACAGATTGAGGTGTAAAATCACTAGGTTGTTGAGTAATAATTATATTACCAGTATTATACTTACGAGACCTTCTTTGAATTTGTGCCAAGAAATCAGCACCTAAAACATTACCACCAGAAAGAAGTACATGCGCTTCATCAACCATCATTACTGTATTAATTGAAGAATCCAAACATAAACTCCATGCATACTTAAGAACATTAAAGAACAAAGCATTCCTTATATTAACATCAGCATTCATAAGTTCTCTTATATTAAACACTATAAAATTACTTCTTGGTGTAATAGTAGTCTTACCATTAAAATAAAATCTAAGTTCATTAGTAAGAGGTCTAATCTTAAGCTCAAGTCTTTCCAATATATCCCTTTCATGAGTTAAATCAGTAATAGATCTAAGCTTACCTTGTATAGTAACATAAACATCATCAAAAGTAGGATATTGTTCATGACTATACTTAGAAAAATCTGTATTAAAATCAATACCAAATCTACGATAAGTTTCTTGTACTAACTCAATAAATACATTAAGTACATCCTCTTCAATAGATGGATCATAATACTTCATAAAAGCCTTTAAAAATTGTAAAGTCTTAGTAAGAACAGTATAACCAAGTCCTTGTTTAATCTCTTCATCATCAGCATCAATAATAACTTCAAGTGGATTTATAAGACCAAATTCTCCACCCTTACCAAGATCAATAGAATCTCCTCCAAGAGCAGTAACCATATCATAAAGTTCGTTTTCAGGATCAATTGCAACAATCTTGCAACCATTTCTAATAGCACCACGTAATAATAACTTAGCAGCAGTACTCTTACCAGAACCAGAAGTACCAAGTATTATCATATTAGCATTATTTCTATTATGTTCATTCTTTTTAAGTTGATATAAAAACTGATTAAATAATATAACTCCTCCAGAAAAATCAGTACCAAGTAAAATAGATTTCCCTGGATCCTTTATACTATCAAATATAAATGGATACATTCCTGCCATAGTAGGACTAGGCATTATTGTACCAATTCTTTCCTCAATATCTTGTTTAGGAAAAGTCGGTATAATTGATTTTAAAACCTTTTCTTGTTCAAATCTAAGAGGAACAGCTCGAAGACCCATTGCACTAAGATAGTTTTTAATTTGTACTTTTCTAAGCTCTAACTCTTCCCTAGTATCAGCAGTAACAACTAAATGCATTTGAAAATCAAAAGTTCTAGCTTGAGCAGCAGCAAGTTGTTGAATAAACGTTTCAATAGTATCATAATCTTGTCTTATTCTCTCTTGAGAAGTAGCATCCTTTTCATCTTGATATCTAGTTTTCATAGATGCAAGTTCTTTGTTCAACATTTTAGCAAGCGTTTCAAACGGAACAGGTATATGCTTAATAACTATCTTAACCCCAGGCATATTAGTAATATTAGATAAAAATCCAACTCCAACACTCCTAGGATAAGATACAGCAGTAAGTATTGTCATGTACTTATCACTAACAACAATCATATCATTAGAGGTAAAATCAAGCCCTTTCGGAGCAACCTCACTTTTAAATAAACTCATCTTGGCATCACACCTCCTGATTTAAAATCTTTACCCCCGTTTAAGAAATTATCAATAATCATTCTTAAATCATCATTAGTAGTTTGACTTGCAGTAAGCCCAGCACCCATAAGTTCTGTAATCATTCCACGCACCTTTTTTTGCAACATATCCATATTTTTTTCCTTAAATAATATAAAGTACTCAGTATCAACTACATTATTATTCTTAAAGAAATCACCCTTATCCATATCCTGTGCAATAAGTTTACGTATTCTTTGATCAGTAGTTTGTTGATACAAAAGTTGTAACTCTGCTTGATACATAGTTATATCAACAGGACGATCTGCAACCACTAACCAAAACTCATAATTAATATTATTATAAAAATTCATAAGACCTATCAAAGTACGATCCATCTCACTAGAATCAAGAATAAATATATTCTTGGGCTGAATCTTAACACCAGTAACCATTTCATTCCTAGTATTATACATAATACCATTATTAATAGTCTTAAGATTTAACCAATTCTCCGTATACTTTGGATTATTTTTAGCAGCCTGTGGCATTCTTTTACCACCATTTTGAGGAGCATTCCCCATCCTTACATTAACAGCACCACGATTAACTTGTCCATTATTCATCATCTGATTGTTCATATTGATAACACCAACCTCTCCATATATATTTTCTTCTACCAGAATAATATCTGTAAATTTCCATAATCAAAACCCTTACATTATGATAATTTGGAATTGGAAATACTAGAAACGCCGCAATTAGAAACGGCAATACAACTAGTATTCCAAATCCCAATGTCTTAGGTTGAAATATCATTAGAAGAACAAACGTTATAGAAGCACCCACTATAGCAATAATAAGATCAGGAGGAGTCATAAATCCAAACATTAACCCCTGTTTCTTCGTATTAGCAGGAACCAAATAATTATAATTATTCACTTAGTATCACACCCCTTATATTATTTTTTACCACCATTACCATTAATTGAATCATGTGCTGCTTTCGATAATCTGTATTCATCAGAACGAGTGATATCATTTTGTTCTTTTCTAATTTCGCCTTGAACTTGTTTAGTAATTTTATTAGCGCTTTTAATATCTTGAAAGTTATCAATTGTAGAAACAGCTTTTAACACTCCACCATGGCCATCTGGAGTATCTTTAGAAACAGTTTGACGGATTTCAGAATTACCACGATATACGGCTCTCATATCAGCAAGTGATTCCTCTAATTTATTTCTAACACCAACTTCTTTAAAGTCAACAGTACCAAAATCTGAAAAATCATTCTGATTAATAGTACTTAAAATATTATTTTTATCAAGTTGTCTAGCCTTAATCCAAAAAGCATTCCTATCACCACCAGATAATTGAGTATCAATATACGAATCACGTAATAATTCATACTGTTCTTGATTCAAAGACAAATCACCATTTGAAACAGCAGTTCTAATATCTTGGAAAAATTTACTACCATCAGCAGATTTTTCCATATTATCTTTAATATCCGAAACAGCTTGCAAATTCTCAACTGTATCTTTACCTTTTAACATTGCTCTATCTTGTCTACTTGCATAATCCATGCCAATCTTACCAGCAGTCGCACCAATCAACAACGATGTTGGTGTAAGACCAGATTCATATGTTGACTTTGTAGCAAGATTCTTATTAGAAACACCTAAACCACCAGTAATTTTTCCTTTTGAACCTGATGATGCACCAGAAGCTAAACCAGCACCTACACTACTAATTGATTTAAGACCTGCTAATGCACGATTACCAAAGCCTTGTCCTTTCGTTGCATGAAATGCCATTCCACCAGTAACACCAGCGGCAATACCTCCAATTGTAGCACCAGCAGCAACTCCAACACCTTTCTTAAGCATTCCCATAGAATCTTTCAATGTTCCAGAAGCAATATCAATACCAAATATCTTACTAATCATTGTAGGAATAACCTTCATAAATACTAAACATCCAAGTATTAATATTAAATCTTTTATAGTAGAACCACTAAACTTAATCGCACCAATTAACTCAGCGCCAAGTTTTATAGCAAATAACTTAATAAACAAATCCAAATATGTTGAAGCATACATCTTAGCCCATTGACCAAGTACCTTATCCTTTGGAGACACATAACTAATTATAGCAATTGGTGAAATCATTTGTAAAAGCATAAGTTTTAAACTACGAACAACCACTTCAATACATAAAACTGCCAAATAAAATATTATAACAATACCAACAAGGATAGCAATAAGCCAACTAATACTAAGTTTTTCATCATCAATATCAGAAATAGCCTTATCATTATTAACAAGAACATTACCTTTTATATCTTTAACACATTCTTTAGAAGTTTGATTATCTACATCTGGACAACTTGTCATAGTATTTAAAACACTTTGAGCAAATAACCCACCAGAATCTAAAGTAACTTTCTTAGAACCTTTATTACTCCCATCATCAATATCAGTTATTGCACCACTATTTTTAAAACCATCATCTACTTGCTTTCCCTCACATATATCATAATTAACATAAACATTTCTAATTTCTTTACCAGTAGCAACATTCTTTAAATCAGCAGGATATCTTATTCCTTCTTCACCAGAAGTAACAAACTTAGTAGTCTGCTTACAATACTTATTAAGTATTACATAATATTCATTGGTACAATCACTAACCTTTTTATAAGAAGGATTAGATTTAGCAGTACCATAAGCAGTTAATTCATAACAAACACCACTACCATTTTGAACAATAGAACCAACTTTCAAATTCTTAAAATTAGCAGCATCAGCACTCATATCCCCAAAAGGATTTATATCACTAATATATTTATTAACAGCACTACCAACATTCAATTCAGCCTTACCAACTATATTAACAATCAATCCATCCTCACCAATAACAGCACTTTGTAATCGATCCAAAAATCTATATACAAATGAACCAGGTGTAAGAGCAATCATAAGCATAACAACAATAACAAGTCTTGTAAGTATTTTACTAGCTCCCTCATTTTTATCAGTAAACTTATCGGGATCAATTAACGAGTTTAAAAAACTAACTGCTACCCTAAATAGCATGAAAACACCTGCTAGAACATAAATAGTTCTAACAAAATCCTCTATAACAGATGAGGTAATAAAATTAGTCGTAGCCAAATCTACTATAAAAGTATATAAATTACCTAAAAAATAATATATTCCACTAGTTAAAGAATAAAAACCTTCAGTAAGTATTCCTAAAACATTAATAAAACCCATAATCTCACCCACCTTATATACCACATGTACCAGAACCAATTCCCGCAAGATGTAAAATTGCATTAACAATCATTGGTAAAAAATAAATAGAAACACCAATAATAATCCTTGTAATAGATCTTTTTTGAGCACTTTTCATATCCTTTTCATCTCCAGCAGTAATTGCCTTAGTTATATCAAGTATAATCATAACAACTAAAATAACAGGTACTACTATCATGATTATTTCCCATGCATCGTTTAAAATAGAAATAAATTCATCTCCCAAAACATCACAATTATCACTAAACTTAAAAAACTCAATTAACATATTCATTAAAAATCACCTCGAAATATAGAAAACTATATTTATTCAATTAAATTATAACAAAAAAAAAAGCAAATAACAATAATTATTTACTCATTTAATAAACATTTAGCACTTTCCGCCTTTAATAGCGCATTTCCAACAAAGATTAGTTCCTTCATTAGTATCTCCACCTTCAGTAGACATACCATCAAATAAACTGTAAACACCTGCTACTAAATATGGAATAAAGAAAATTATAACTCCATAAACTAATCTCTTAATAAACATCTTTTGTGCTTCTTTGATTTCTTTATCTTCACCAGCCATTACAGCCTTACCCAAATCAAAAGTACCCATTAAAACTATAATAATTGGTATAACAATCAAAATAATTCTAATTACTTTACCTATTAAAATCCATACATTTTTAGTTTCAGCACAAAAATCTGCTAACATAAACATTAATTCCATACTATCTCTCCTTTTCTCTAATATTATTCTACTATAAAACAATCAATATTGTCAAACAAAATAATACAAATATGTAAAATTATTCCTCAAGCGGTTCATCACTAATAGGATTAATAATATAATTAGACTTAAACTTTTCACAATAACTACCCCTAACATTAGTAGCACACTCATAACAAACCTTAGATTCACTATTCAAATAATTCTCATCAAAAAGTGAGAACACAGCTTTTATTATCATAGGTAAGAAAAATATCAAAACACCATAAACAAGTCTTTTTATAAACATTTTTTGAGACTTCTTTATTTCTTTATCTTCTCCCGCTATTACAGACCTACCCAAATCAAAAGTACCAAATATTACAATAATAACAGGAATAACAAGTCTAATAACATGAATTATTTCCCCAATTCCTCTCCAAATAACAATCGTATCAGTACAAAAACTATTCATAGTATCCCTTCTTTCGTGATAATAATATATAACTAATATTAAAAAATGTAAAGTTTTTATAACCAAAAAGTTACATTTTATGATATGATATTATTCGAGGTGAAAAAATGAAAAACAAATTATTTATAATTATTATAGTCTTATTAATAGCAATATTACTATTCTTATCAATATTCTTTAGTGAAAAAGAAGAAAAATTCATAACAGAAATAACATATCAACAATTAGTATCAAAAATGGATAAAAAAGAAAAATTTGTACTATACGTTAAACAAGAAGGATGCACAGCTTGTGAAGAATTCAATCCTACATTCTTAAGTGTACTTAGAAAATACAACTTAAAAGTATATTCTCTATACACAGATAAACTAAGTACAAAAGACTCTGAATCATTCTACAAACTAGTAGAAGTCTCAGGTACTCCAGCAGTTCTATTCATCGAAGACGGTAAAGAAACAATGAATAAAATCGAAGGAGTAAGAACAAAAGACTATGTAATTAAAAAATTCGCTAATGCCGGATACATTAACGAATAAGAAGTGCTAATTGGCACTTTTTTATTTAAATCTAGAATTAAGACCTGATAACTTTTTCACTTTTTTAACAGTAATTATAAAATAAACTATAAAAAATACTAAAAATATCAAAGCAAAAACCCAGTTATTTAAAAACAATAAATAATCATAAATACCATGAAGTAAAATCGGAACAAAAAGTGATAAAAATATATTCTTTCTCTTAAATCTATAATTACCATTAACCTCATTTATCTTAGCAAGACCTAAATAATACCCCATAAAAACACCATCACAAGCATGACCAGGTATCGCAGTAAAAGCCCTTGTTATTCCAACACCAATTCCTCCACTAAAAACATATAAAATATTTTCAAAACAAGCAAAACCAAGCGCTACAAAAACTGCATAAACAATCATATCATACAACTGATCAAACTCTTCATGATTATAAGAAACTACATACAAAACAATCCATTTTGAAAACTCTTCAACAAGCGCCACTCCAACAAATACAAATATAAATAAAGACAAAGTATCTAAACTTTCTGGTTCAGCATTAAACATAGGAAACACATAACCCATCAAAGAAGACAAAATCAAAGTTATAACAGTAGAAATAACTCCTCCAAAAAACAACTTCCATATAAGATTCATCGGTTCCCTATCTCTATCCTTATTATAAATATAACTTCCCACTAAAAAAACAGGAAAAATTGATACAAAAAGAAGTAATCTTACCATTTAAAACACCTACCATCTATAAAAATTATACTAAATATTAAGAGTTAAAACAATAAAAAATTACAACACTATAAAACATTGTAATTTTTTTATCTACTAAAACCCTTCTTTAACACCAATAATTACCTAAGCAAACAATAAACTAATACTTACTATTTAAAAAATTAATTACTAAATCAATCAATATATCCTTTTCCCTTGGATCAGACTGTGCAATTAACAAAGTAACAGCAACAAGAGTATTATTATCAATAACTTGCTCATTTTCATTATATAAAATACTATAAAACTCTAGAAAATATATAAAAAGTGTCGCAGCAATTCTCTTATTACCATCAATAAAAGTATGGTTTTTAATAATTAAATATAAAAAATTAGCAGCTTTTTCTTGTATACTAGAATACAAATCATTACCATCAAAAGATTGATATATAGTACCTATAATAGCTTTTAAACCCTCATCTCGTTCAAGAGCAAACAAAGTACTATCACTATTGAATTTAAGTTTATTAACTATATCCATACAATCTTCATAAGTAATCTTTTTATTATCTTTAGTTCCATTTGGTTTAGTTATCCTCTTGTGATCATAATCATCAAGCAGATTTAAAGCATTCGAATAACTATTTATTACTTTAATTATTTCCTGAGCCTCTGTTCCTTTAAGCTCTGTATCTATTCTTCCTGCAATATCTATCAATTTAATTGTTTTCTCAAGATATTCTAATCTTTTTTGATTAACTGCATATCCCTTTAATAGATAATCTTTTAATACTTTATTTGCCCATTTTCTAAAAATAACACCTCGTTTACTATTAACTCGATATCCTACTGAAATAATCATATCAAGATTATAAAAAGGTATATTTCTAACTACATCTCTTTTACCTTCTTTTCGAACTTGTCGGAAATCTTGACAGGTTGAAGTTTTATCAAGCTCTCCATCAGAATATATATTATTTATATGCTCAATTATATTCGTTCTTGATGAATCGAATAATTCAGCCATTTGCTTTTGAGATAGCCATACTGTTTCATCCCTCATATTAACCTCTAATTTTACATTTTGATTTTCAAATAGTATAATTTCATTTTTCATACATTTCTACCTCCTTTACTACATGATATAAAAATTATACTAAATATTAATAATTAAAACAATAAAAAACCAGCATAATCCAGTTACCGCAATTTATCTAACAATTAATAAAAATCAATAAAAAAAAGAAAACTACAACATTATAAAACGTTGTAATTTTTTTTATCTTAACCTCTTCTCTACCTTCTCAATAACTAAATATAAAATATATGATATTATTCCAAGTATAAATATTGAAGTAATAACCAAATTCAAATTAAACACCTGCGAACCATACGTTATAAGATAACCAAGTCCTTTTTTTGACACCAACAATTCCCCCATAATTACACCAATAAGCGATAAACTAATATTTATTTTTAAAGTATTCATCAAAGTCTTAACATTAAAAGGCAAAACCAACTTCATAAATATTTGCATCTTACTAGCACCAAAAGACTTAAGAAGCAAAACCTTTGACTTATCCGTTTGATTAAAAGCATTATACATATTTATAATAGTAGTAAAAACAGATATTAAAATAGCCATAACTATTATAGACCTCACATTAGCACCAACCCATATTATCAAAAGCGGTCCAAGTGACACCTTAGGAAGTGAGTTTAAAACCGTTAAATAAGGATCAAACACCATAGCAACTCTCTTATTTGCCCAAAACAAACTAGCTATTAAAAGACCAAGTATACTAGCAATTGAAAAACTTATAATTGTCTCATAAAGAGTATACCAAATATGAATAATAAGATCATTTTCCTTTATCAAGTTAACAGTAGTCTTTAAAACAAGTACTGGAGAAGAAGACAAAAAACTATTTATTAAATTATATCTTGCCAACACTTCCCATATCAAAAGAAGTATAAACAAAATTGATATTCTAAGCACTGTAACTATTACTTTATCCCTTTTTAATTTAGATAAATAAACTCTATGTTCTTCACTACACATGATTATCAAGTTCCTTCCATATCTTATTATAATAATATATAAAATTCTTATCTTGCCTGTTTTTAGTAGGAACATCCTTCTTATCTAATAAAATATCATAAATACTCTTAATAGTACTAGGCCTCTTAGTAAGAACCACTATTCTATCCGACATACTAATAGCCTCCGCTATATCATGAGTAACCATTATCACAGTCTTCCTCTCTTGTTTAATTATTCTATATAAATCATCAGACAAAGTAAGTCGTGTTTGATAATCTAAAGCAGAAAAAGGTTCATCTAAAAGTAATAAATCTGGATCAAGAGCAAGTGTCCTAATAAGAGCAACCCTTTGTTTCATTCCTCCACTAAGACTATCTGGATAACTATTTATGAATTCCCCCAAACCATACTTAGTAAGTAAATCAACAACTCTTTTCCTACTCTCATCATTAAGAAGCCCCTTAATTTCAAGACCAAGAACTGCATTCTCTAAAACAGTCCTTTTAGGAAACAAACAATCATCCTGAAGCATATACCCTATCTTAAAATCATTAGGTGTAACTATCTCTCCAAAAGACTTTGAAACAATACCCGCAACTATTCCAAGAAGCGTAGACTTACCGCATCCAGAAGGACCAATTATAGATATAAACTCTTCATCTAAAACCTTTAAGTTTATATTATCAAGTGCTAAAGTTTCCCCATCTTTACTATGATATATTTTTCTTATATTCTTTAACTCTAATATATTATTTAACATATATTAAATCACTGTATTTAACAGTTTTATCTTTATCTAATTGCCCTGCACTAACTAATATTTCTTGTAAATGATCAAATGACTTTTCAGTAAACTCTGTAGTCTTAGGCCAAGTATCATTCTTCTTATAACTATCAACAGCACTTGTTAGATCCTTTAATGATGTATCAGGAAAGAAATCTAAAATAGTCTTTGCTATTTCAATAGAATCAGTACTATTAACATAATCAAGTCCCTTTTGTACAGCCTTAGAAAACGATTCAATCACATCTTTATTTTCATTTATATAACTAATTTTAGCATTATATGCAGTATATGGAACATCCCCTCCATAACTACCAAGATCGGCAACCTTATAACCATATCCTTGATTAACTACTTGAGTAGCAAGAGGTTCAAAAAGATTAACAAAATCCCCAGTTCCCCCGATAAAAGCACTCGCCATTGAAGCAAATTGAATACTTGTATCAATAGTCAAATCTTTCTTAGGATCAATACCAGCTTCCTTCAAAGACCATTCCAAAGTCATTTCAGGCATTCCTCCAAGACGTCCACCAATTATATACTTTCCTTTCATATCATCAAGCTTAAAATCTTTAATATCTTTTCTAGATACAATAAATGATCCATCCTTCCTAGTAAGTTGAGCAAAAGTCTTTATATAATCTTTTTCCCCACCATTATAAACATAAATAGTAGCTTCACTTCCAGATAATCCAATATCAACATCACCAGATAATACTGCAGCCATAACATTATCAGCACCACTAGTTAAAACAAGTTCAACTAAAAGACCTTCATCTTCAAAATAGCCATTTGCAATCGCAGCATATTGAGGTGCATAAAACACACTATGAGTAACTTCTGCCACCACAACTTTCTTAAGCTTATTATCATCTTTAGTGTCTAATTTATATAGAACAAAAAAGAAAACTATTATAAATATACAACCTAGTATAGTAATAATTTTTTTCATGATTCCTCCTTTTCTTTTGTATTATATGAAAATAAAAAAAATAAGTGAATCAAAAAAGGACCTAAGTCCTAACTAAATCTTCTTTTAAAATAAACAAGTAACACTAATCCTAAAGAAGAAACTCCTAAAGGAATTAAATAACCATTATTAACAGAAACACCAGTCTGTACAGTATGAACCTTATCCTTATCATAAATATAAGTAATAACAATTCTATCATTTATAAACTTTCCATCAGTACCGTAATCATCTTTTGAAACAGTATATAAACTAGTATAAACATAACCCTTATTAGTCAAATCTTTTGGATTAGTACTATAACTATTATTAACCCTATCATAAAAATAATCATTCTTAGCTATTTCTTTTCCATTTCTATCAACATACTTAACTAAAACATCACCATATAACATATATCCTCTTCCATATCCAGATAAAACATAATCATAAACCTTATGCTCTATATTTATATTTCCATTAAGAATATATATTAAACTACGTTCCTTTCCTTTTAAAGAAACCTTATAATCATACCCTTTCTTAGTCTTAGTATATCTAACCACATAAAAATCTTTATTCTCTTTTTTAGAAATAGTACCACTAACTTTATAATTACTAACTAACTTAGTATCAATAATAACCTTATTCTCTTTTATCGTAACAGACTTAAACTTAAGATCAAATCCCTTAGAAGACCCTCTTCCACCACATACATTACAAGACTCACTAAGATATCCACTTACAGTAAAAGGAAGACTTATACCATTATATAAAACATTACCACTTATCGTAACAAGAGACTTATTAGTAATGTTTAAACCATGTCTTTTCTCTGAAGTATACTCATAATATCCACCATTAGGATCTCTACTAGGATTATTCATCTTAATATTCTTAGAATTATCACCATTGTTTACAACTACTTTATTTATTACAATATTTCCCCTTACATTACTCTTGTTTCCATCCTTATCAATCTTAACAAAATCATTAACTAAAACAATATCAAAATGACCATAATTAAACACTTTACCATCAACAGTACCAGGATTTACTACAACACTACTATCAGTAGACCAAACAGACTCCTCAAAAGATTGTAACTCACTCTTAAGACCACTTACATCATAACCCTTACTCTTTAAACCACTTATATAATCTTCTGCTTCCTTAAGACTTTTAAATACTTTAGAAATATCCTCTCTAGAAGTCTCTACCTCTCTACTTTCTTTACTTATATCAGCAACAATATCATACTCATCATTTGAAACTAAACTATTCTTTAACCTTAAAGCATCATCATAATTATCAAAAGTATCTTTTATCTCATTAGAAATAATAACCTCATCCAAAGATTTATTCCTAACCTTAGTAATACCACCAGTAACCTCTTCATACTTAGATTTAAAATCATTAACTACATCCTCTGCATCCTTTAAAGTCTTTTTAACTACATCAATACTCTTTAAACAATATTCATAATCATTAGATACTTCATATGAAAAATCATCAAACTCACTATTTAAAAAACTAATACGTTTATCTAAAAGATCCTTATCCTTAAACCTTTCACTAAGTTTAATAATAAAAAGTGCATTCTTATACTCTTTTTCATACAAAGGAAGATTATTTTTATAATCATCAATAGACTCAAAAACTTTAGTCACCTTATCATCACTTAAAACAGAATTAACCCTAATATCATAAGAATAAAAACCACCAGTCTTTAAAACATTCTTTCTAATTTCTTCTAACTTTTTAATAACATTATCTTTCTTTTCATTAGCAAGTACCTCACTACTAAACACTTCATTAATACTATAATCATCAACATTTTTCTTATAATCAACTGCATAAGTTGTATTTAAAAATGCAAAAAATGAAATAAATCCAATAAGTAAAAACTTTTTCATATCATCACTCTCCTAAAAATTAACTCTCTTTGCACTTATAACAAGAAGATCACCATCTCTATTATAAATACAAGTCTGTAATACTAATAAATAATCATCATAAGACACATCAACTCCTGTATCATATAAAGAATTATTCTTAAGATACTTAACCCTATCACTAAATGAAGAAGAAAAATCAAGATGATTCTCACTATTAGTAACATTAATAGAAAATATCTCATAAGTAAAAACACCATCTTCACTAATCAAAGAAATATATCTATTATCCTTATAAAAATCTTTATCTAAATATTTTTCAAGTCTTTTAAATACTACGTCATAATACCTAGAATTATGACCATAAATATTAATCTGTTTACTAGAAAAATCACTCCGATAATCCATAAATAAAGAACCAAGAACACTAACCCTTCCATCAACAAGATGATTTAAATAATAACTATTATCCACTCCCTTAACCACTAACTCATTAATATTCAAACCATCAATAACTAAAATACCAATAATATCATCATTATTATATTTATTCCTATAAGTTAAAATAACATCACTATTAGAAAAAGATTCACTAACACTATTAGTTTCTTTAAAACTAACCTCTATTTTTTTATTATCAATATAAAAAATAACACTCTTAAAAAAACAATAAAGTATTATAACAATCAATATAATAAAAATAAGATAATATAATTTTTTCATAACATCACCAATATGTATTTTTTTTATAACTACAAATATAATTAACTATGAATAATTTTTTAAAAAGCATACTAGTAGGAATATTTAACATCTTACCTGGAGTAAGTGGTTCCGCATTCTTAATTGTTTTAGGATTATATGATAAATGTTTACTTGCAATAAGTAATCTTTTTAAAGACTTCAAAAAAAGTGTTACATTCCTATTACCAATAGCAACAGGAATAGCAGTAGGCACATATCTATTTAGTAATGTAATATTCTATTTTCTAAATAGATATCCAACCATAACATCACTAGTATTTATAGGACTAATCTTTGGAACAATTCCCTCATTAATACAAGAATCAACTAAAAAAGGATTCAAAGATAAATATCTAATACTATTTTTTATCACCTTCTCTATAGGAATAATGTTACTATTCTATAAAAGTAATACCACTATCTACAACATAGATATAAATATTAAAAACTATATTCTTCTATTTGTAACAGGTATCTTAATAGCAAGCTCTACCATCATTCCCGGTATTTCATCTACTGTACTACTATCAATGATTGGCATGTATGGCGTCTACATAAATGCCATCAACACTATAAATATTACAATACTATTTCCAATAATTATGGGGTTTCTTGTCGGAGGATTCATTTTATCTAAAATAATTACTAAACTATTAAACAAATACTACGGATACACATACTTTGCTATACTAGGATTTACCATATCAACAATACCAGCCTTAATAAAAACAAAACTAGTATTAGACCAAAACCTTTTAATTGGACTAATACTAGCTATAATTGCATTCTATATAACAAAAATAAGCTTAAACATAAAAAAAGAGTAAAACTTACTCATTATACCCTATCAATTTTAAAAAACCTACTAAAAAAACTCCATTATTAATAGAGTTTTCTAATATTTTCGAACAAGACTACTTATAACTCGTACCACTAAGAAGCAATAGTTTCATTTTATATGCTTTTTAATTTCTCATAGATATACTCATTTTCTTTTATATAACGATAAAACTGTGGCACTACAAAGTTTTTTTCTTTCTTTTTTATTTCACTTAAATAAATTGGTGTTTTAAATTTAACTGCTTTAGCTATTTTAAGAGCATAACATTTATCACAGCCATTAAAATAATCTATTATATCACTATTATTTTTATTATTAGTCGTTTCTAATATATAATTAATATTTCCTTCAAGGATTTTATCTACAACTATATATCCTACTATTGCTTTTTCTTCTTCGGAAGAATAAACAAATATTTTTTTATTACAATTTTTTTCTCCAATACTTTTTCTTCTATATTCATATAACTTTGTTCCATTAAATATTTGATTTGCATATTTTGTTTTTATTGAAATTAGCATAATTTGTTCCATTACAACACCTCATAAATATTATACCATTAAAACAATATTTTTTTGTTGATTTTTAATAATAACTATTCATATTATAGTATAAAAAATTAAACATTATAAAACAAGAAACAATACTAAACATATACATATTATTAAATATAACTATTTTGAAGGGAGAAAATATAATGAACAATACAATAGTAGCCTTTATAATATCATCAATCGCTGGACTATCCACATTAATCGGAGCAACACTAATACTAATTAAAAAGAAAAATATAAACAGCTTTATCCTAAAAACAATGGCATTCTCTGCAGGAGTCATGTTTTCTCTATCAGTATTAGATTTATTACCAGAATCAATAAAATTCCTAAGTACCAATTTTTATAAATTTCCCTCTATTATAATATCATTAATATTTGTATCAATCGGTGTATTAATATCAATATTTATAGACAAAAAAGTACCAACAGACAAAAACAATAATCTATATAAAGTAGGATTTGTATCAATGATAGCAATAATTATTCACAATATCCCCGAAGGAATAGCAACATTTATCACCACAAAAAGCGATATAACACTTGGAATATCCTTAGCAATTGCAATAGCACTACATAACATCCCCGAAGGAATAAGTATTGCCCTTCCAATCTATTACGGAACAAACAAAAAGAAAAAAGCATTCTTCTACACATTCATATCAGGAATAAGTGAACCATTCGGAGCATTACTAGCATTATTATTTTTAAAACCATCAAACATAGTACTAGGAATAATATTTGGTCTAATTGCCGGAATAATGACTCATATATCCTGCTATGAATTAATGCCTTCATCACTAAAATATAAAAACTACCAATCATCAATACTATATTTCATAATTGGTAGCATATTTGTAATAATAAATTTAATTTTATTTAATTAGAACCCTCTTCTTGAGAAGGAACATTAGAACCATCTTCACTTCCAGTATCAACAGAAGACTCATCCTTACCTTCATCTTTATTATCCGAAGATGTATCATCTTTATTACCAGATTCATCAGTTTTATTTCCATCATCAGGCACACTAGGAACAACATCATCTTTTGTATCAGAAGAAGTATTATCACTATTATCTACAGGCTCTTTAACCTCTTCTTTTTTTACTTCCTCTTTCTTTACTGTAGTCTTACTACTAGTACTACTCTTCTTAGAAACATTAGACTTAGTCACACTATGAACAGTACCATCACTATCAGTATAAGAAGACTCTAAAACTTCTCCATTAAGTACTTTATTAATCAATTCTTTACCCTTTTCTACACTCTCTTCCTTAGGTTCCATAACATATAATTGTTGATAACTATAAGAATACGTATATTTAAAAGCATTCGTACCATCTAAACTATTCGTACTAATAGTCCAACTAGTATTATTCTTAAGTTGCATCTTAACCAAAGACAACATTGTTTTCGTAGGCATATTAGTAATAATACTACCCTTTACAGAATTAAGTAAACTAGTATACTTAGTAAGTATTTCTTTACTAATACACTTATTTATCATTGCACTAATAAGAGCTTGTTGATTAATACCACGTTGCCTATCCCCATTAGCAAAAGTCTTCCTTTCTCTTACAAAAGCAAGCGCAGCATTACCATCTACTTTATTATAACCCTTAGTAAAATGATATCCATTCCATGTACTAAAAGATTGATCAGCATAAACATTAACTCCACCAAGAGCATCCACTATATCAATTAAACTAGTAAAATTAACTTTAAAATAATAATTAATATCTATACCAAGTAAATCTTCAATAGTCTTAATAGAACAATCAGTACCATATATACCAGCATGAGTAAGTTTATCTTTATAACCAGTAGTATCATGAAGCTGTACATAATAATCTCTAGGAATTGAAGTAAGTAAAACTTGTCTAGTATTAGGATTCACTGTAACTACTATGTTAACATCACTACGTGAAACAGAAGAAACAGTTCCATATGTATCAATACCACTTATATAAATATTAAACACTTCAGAAACAACATCTACATCCTTACTAGTATTATCTTTCTTTACCTTAAATGAAAATGTATAAATAGTCTTAGTCTTGTCCTTAAAATCTTTTACTTCATTATATTCATTATCATCCTGCTCATCAATAAGAGTCTTTTTATAATTATCCTCTAAAACAATAACATTAGTCTCTTTATTTAATAAATCAGTAGCAAGAGTATTTAAATTAGTATAACTCTTAGACTCTTTACCAAGCTTATTAATCTTTTCAACCAATAACTTATTCTCATTAGTCTTAGTCTCATAATAACTAATAACTTCATTCTTAATATCAGAAACACTATTATAATCACTATCTTTTAATACCATAACAGAATAATTATAAGTTGCATAATCAGTATCAATCATCCCAGATATTACACCATAAGTCTTATATAAATAAAATGAACCAACTACAAAGACAATTGATAAAAGAACTGATATAACAGAAAAGAACTTCTTTATACCTTTCTTTAATCTACTTTTAAAAAGTATAAGAAAGAAAATAATATCTAATATAGCAAGCGAAAGTAAAAGAAGAAGTAAATACTTCATAGGAAGAACATCTATTATAAATACAAAGCCAAATAATACTATAGAACACACTATCTGTAAAATAGATATTATCTTAAAAACTATACCTTTCTTTTTATTTTTAACTTTATCTTTTTTATCTATACTATCTTTATTTTTATCTTTTTTTCTCATAGAAACACCTCTCAAATAATTATAACACAAAAATATTTTATAAAAAATAAACAACATACAAAAAGCACGTTGTTTACGTTAAATCATTTTAATATTTCATTCAGATATTCTTGATACTTCTTTTTCTTAGTATAATTTATATAACCATCTATATATTCTTGTTCAGTATAAGGAACAACCTCAGTAACATCAACATCAACATAAGTATCCTCTTCCTTAACAACTCTACGAGTAATTAAATTAACTATTCCACTAACCATTAATACAGATAACCAAATAGTAAAAACACCCATACTAGATTGAATAAGCACCATTGTATTAGTACTAGAATAAATAGAAACTTTCTCATAAACATCTATATCCGCGGTAACAATAGAATCAATAATAAGAATAGTAAGAAGTCCAATAATTAAACAAGAAAGTAAATTACAAAGTCTAAAAAATGAACTATATTTCTTATTAAAAATACTATATACCATTATCAACATAGAAATAATAAGCATACACATATAAGATATAATATTAGGAAAATATATCGCAGTAAATAACTTTTCAATAAAAGCATCCCCAATTAAAACTATTCCACTTCCATACTTAATAAATACTAAAATAGTAATAACTACATAAACCAAACCTATACCAATATATAAAAATGGTCTTTTTTCTTTATCTATTTTATTACTTAATAAAAATGCAATTACAGTAATAACTCCAATTATAAATAAAGCTATAAAAAATGAAGATGAGAAAAACATAGAAAGAACTCTAGTTATTCTTTCAAAAAAAGTAAATTCTTCCATGTAATCATCTCCCTTTTATTCTATTCTACCGAAACTTGCTCTAAAATATAAACAGTTTGCAATGTTTTAGAATTTTTAGTACACGTAATAAGAGTCATAGTACGCTTAGTTCTATCTCTTTTAACAGTAACCTTACCATTCTTTTTAACATTATATATATCTACAACTTTATATGTATATTTAGTATCATTATAATATACATAAGCATTATTACCCTTCTTAAGCTTATATAAATTCTTAAAAAAACTAAACCAAACATTACCAGAATGTCCCGCTATTATAAGATTACCACCATCAACATCAGGAAGTGATGAACCTTTCATAACTTGAATATTCTTATCAACATCATTATTTACACTATCAATTTTATAAAAACTTCGGTTAAAATTAATCTTAGGAATCATAAGTCTACCAAGATAATCATCTTTACTAGTTGAAGGTTTATTTGAATTACCCTTATTATCAGTACTAGTACCCTTATTATCTTTTTTTTCTTTATTTTTAATATCTTTTATCTGTTCTTCTATTTTTTCCTTTTCATACTTCTCTTGATCTTCTATATAAGAAGGTAAACTAGCAATTTCATAATACATAGTATCATAAACTTGATTTTTCTTCTCTAAAAGATAGTTCCAAGAAATAATAATTATACCAATAAAAACTAATAAAACACCAATAGTTATCTTGATTTTTAAAGACTTATATTTCATATACTATTCCACCAATTATATTATAATGAAAAAAAAAACATTTTTCAATAGCTAATCTAAAAGTTGACATAACAAAACAAAAAGAAATAGATTACTCTATTCCTTCTTTGAGTACATTAAGCTCTTCAAGTGATAGTCCAGTACACTTAGAAATAATAGTTAAATCGATGTTTTCCTTAATAAAGTTCAAAGCAGTTTCTCTTGCTTTTTCTAAAGCACCTTCTTCTCGACCAGATTCAAGCCCTTCATTATATGCTTCTTCTCTGTTTTCTCTTATCTCTGCTCTTTTTAACATTTCATCATTTAACT